>Ga0114933_10003169_pt1 | contig 16345 bp, 17 predicted proteins | sample 4SBtaG_FD_89691 | JGI IMG/M metagenome (GOLD analysis project Ga0114933, IMG submission 89691) | Deep subsurface microbial communities from Kolumbo volcano to uncover new lineages of life (NeLLi) - 4SBTROV12_W25 metaG | ecosystem: Environmental > Aquatic > Marine > Volcanic | place: Kolumbo... | reverse complement strand
TTACCAGAAGATCATCCTAAAAGAAATTTTATGAATAGATATAATGGATATCTAAATTCTGATTGTTTCTCAAAAAGTTCTGAAATGAAATATCTGTATGAAACTGAAGAACTATTGAAATTTGTATCTGCTTGCTTGGGAGTTTCCCCAATATATAGGTGGGCAGACCCATTAGCTTGTCATGCTTATAATGTTATGAAACCAGATGGAATTCTTCCATGGCATTTTGATAGTTGTGAATTTACATTGAGCTTAATGATACAAAAACCAGAAAATGGTGGTGTTTTTGAGTATTGTCCAAATATTAGAGAACCAGGAAATGAGAACTTTGATGAGGTTAAAAAAGTTTTAGACGGAGATAGAGCGAGGGTAAAACAATTAAATTTGGAACCTGGCGATTTACAAATATTTAAAGGAAGATTTACATTGCATCGTGTAACTAAAGTAGAGGGTCAAAAATCAAGATATATGTGTATTCCAGCATATGTTTTAGATCCGTGGAGAGTTAACACTCCAGAACATTCCAAGGCTATCTATGGTAAAGTTTTACCAATTCATATAGAAAGAAATCAAGTTAGATCTGATGGATTAGCTGATTAAAATGACAAATAACATTAAAATTAAAAAAATAACCAATGACATATCATCAATAATAATTGATGAACAAAAAACCTATAATTCTCTATCATTTAAAAACCTTTCCGATTTATTAAAAGCGTTAAAAAAATTAGATGCCGACAAACAATTAAAAGTAATAATTTTAGAAGGTGCAGGAAAAGGTTTTAGTGCAGGACATAATTTAAAAGAGGTAAGGGGACTAAAGAAAAGAGATAAATATCTTAAACTATTTAACCTTTGCTCAAGTGTAATGACCCAAATCGTTGAGGGAAAAAAACCAGTTATTGCAAAAGTTCATGGCGCAGCTTTTGCTGCTGGCTGTCAATTAGTTGCAAGTTGTGATTTAGCATATAGCACCAAGGACGCTTTGTTTGCAACACCAGGAGTAAATATTGGTTTATTTTGCAGCACGCCTATGGTTGCTGTAAGTAGAAAAATTAATCGAAAACCTATGATGAAAATGTTGTTAACAGGTGAACCAATCCATGCAAATTATGCTAAAGAGATTGGGTTAATTAATGATTGTTTTTTAAAATCAAAATTAAATTCAGAGGTTATAAAAGTTGCGAAAATAATTGCTTCTAAATCAAATCTAACAATAAAAATTGGAAAACAATCCTTTTATAAACAATTAGAAATGCCACTAAGAAAAGCTTATGCCTATACAAGTAAAATGATGACAATTAATATGATGGCGATGGATGCAAAAGAGGGAATATCAGCGTTCCTTGAAAAAAGAAAACCTGTATGGAAAAATAAATAGTGTTTAATAAAAAAAATATTTTAATTATTTTTTTTATATTTTTAGGAATGTATATTATTTTAAATTTTAAAGATTATAATTTTAAAAGAGCTGTTGATGCATGTCTGGCTGCTAGCCAAAAATTATCAGAAGCTAAAATTACTGATTTAGACGAAGCTAAAAGATTTTGTGAAGATCAAATAAAAAAAAATAAGTAAATATTGTTGTAGTGATGAAAAGGTTTAAAATAAAATTGATTTATTATAAAGTTTTAAATAGGATTAATTAATGAGTGAATCGTGTTGTGGACCTGGATATGCAAGCCCTTCTGCTGCTGTAAAAGCTCCAAATGAAAAGCTATTATATACAATAGCCATTTATACTGGAACTGGAATTCAAAAACCTGATTACTTGGCCACTATAGATGTAGATCCAAAAAGCCCAAATTATTCCAAGGTTATCCATCGTTTAGAAATGCCTGGTATTGGAGATGAACTTCATCACATGGGATGGAATGCTTGTTCTTCATGTCATGGTGACGCTGAAATGAGTAGAAAATACCTTCTTGTTCCTGGTGTTAGATCAAATAATATCCATGTAATTGATACCGCAACAGATCCTCACGCACCAAGAATACATAAAATAATTGAAGGTTCGGAAATCAAAGCAAAAACTAATTTATCTGGACCCCACACTGTTCATTGCTTAGGCTCCGAAATAATTATTTCATTCTTAGGAAATGCAAAGGGAGAGGCTCCGGGTGGATATTTACATTTAAATAAAGATTTTGAAATTGTTGGAAGATGGGAAAATTCCATGGGAGATATACCATTTAGTTATGATTTTTGGTATCAACCTAGACATAATGTAATGGTCAGCTCTGAGTGGGCAGCTCCAAATACTTTTATGCCAGGTTTTGATCTTGAGGAAGTAGGACATTTAAAATATGGACGTAGGTTACATATTTGGGATTTTAAGAAAAAGGAACCTATAGAAACCATGTATCTTGGAGAAGATGGACTAATACCTTTAGAGGTAAAATTTCTGCATAACCCTGAAAGTAGTCATGGATTTTGTGGCGCAGCTTTAAGTGCAAACGTAATTCATTTTTGGAAATCTAAAGAGGGTAAGTGGGAATGGGAAAAAATAATTGATGTTGATAATGAACCACATCCAGATTGGCCAATTCCTATACCAGGTGTTATGTCGGCAATACTTGTTTCAATGGATGATAAATATCTTTATTTAAATAATTGGCTTCACGGTGATATGAGACAGTATGATATTTCCGACCCACATAAACCTAAATTAACTGGACAAGTTTGGATGGGTGGACTTTTAGGAAAAGCACCAGTTGTTAATGGAGTAAAGATTGCTGGTGGACCACAAATGTATCAACTGTCATTAGATGGCAAACGTATGTATGTAACAACTTCTTTATTCTCTACTTGGGATAATCAATTTTATCCTGAAATTAGAACACAAGGTGGAGCAATGATAATGATTGACTGTGACGTTGAAAATGGCGGAATGAAAATTAATAAAGATTTTATAGTAGACTTTGGCAAAGAACCTAATGGTCCCAGCAGATGTCACGAAAGTAGATATCCTGGTGGAGATTGTACCAGCGATATTTGGCTGTAATGCAAATTAAAATCGCGAACCGTAAAAATACTGTTTATAAAGTTTCGGGACGAATGCCCTTACTTCAAGAATTGAGAGAACAAGGAGTAGATTTACCTTACGGGTGTCAGTACGGTGGATGCATTACTTGTGCAGCCAAACTAATTAAAGGTGAAGTAGATCAACGTTCTCAAGTAGCATTAAATAATCGTCAGATAAATGATGGCTACGTAATATTGTGTGTTGCAAGACCAAAAACAGATTGTACAATTGAGATTGGAGTTGAAAGTCATGATAAACTTTATCGAAATCCTTTTCTTGACCCACTTGCACCTCATGAGTTAAAAGCTGATATAGCTACTCAAAAAAAATCAAAAAAATGAAATACATGAACCATAGTGAGCCTTATAGTGATGACTATCTTAAAGGCATTTTGACATCAGTTAAAACAATTGCAATGGTTGGTGCCAGTCCAGATAAAACAAAATTCAGTTATGGTGTGCTTAGAGTTTTAAATGAAACTGGTTATGACATGATACCTGTAAATCCTCGTCCAGATATAACTGAAATAAGAGGATTAAAAGTTTATCCAAATTTAAAGTCAATCGACAGACCTGTAGACATGGTTGAAGTATTTAGAAAACCAGAAGACCTCTATGAAATCGCCAAAGAAGCAATTGAAATAAATGCAAAAGTTTTATGGGGACAAATCGGAGTTATAAATGATGAGGCTGCTCGTTTAGCAGAGGATGCTGGACTTAAAGTAGTAATGAATAGATGTCCAAAAATAGAGCTTTTCAGACCTTTCTGGAAACCCCGTCTTGATCTTAAAATTTAAAGCATTTAAATTTTAAATTTAATTTTTTTTATGAATAAAGTAATTAAATTTTTAGACAGTACATTTTTAGATTTAGGACGACAGTTTAAATGGACTTATTTACCACCATTAATGGTTTATGTTGCTGCAGGTATTTCTGGTTTAACAGGAATAGTTGGAACTTTTTTTGTTAAAGACTACCTTAATTTATCAGCAGCATTTCTAGCAGGATTGGGTTTTTGGGCAGGTATTCCTTGGGCACTAAAGATGCCTTTAGGACATTTAGTTGATCTTATTTGGGAGAAAAAAAATTACATGGTTTACTTTGGGGCAACCTTAATTGCTCTAAGCTTATTAATTATGTATGGACTTATTATTCATACTGAGGATATGTCAGAAATATATTCAGTAGAAACATGGTTTGTAATAAGTGTGATATTGGCACCAGTTGGTTATGTTATTCAAGACGTGGTTGCAGATGCAATGACGGTTGAAGCAGTTCCTTTAACTAATGACCAGGGCAATCATTATAACAAAGAAGAAATTAAAATAATGCATACCACAATGCAAACACTTGGTCGTTTTGCGATAATTGGTGGTACAGTTTTAGTAGCGTCAGCTAACGTAATCTTATTTAGAGATATAGAAAATCTAGAACAAGTAGATAAAATTCAATTATATGGATCAATTTATATTTATGCACTGATTATTCCTCTAGTTTCTATTTTTGGAGTTGTATTAGCAAAATATTTAAAGAACAGAAAAATAAAATATTTAAAATCGCAAGGATTAAAATTTATAACTGAGAGAGGTAACGAAAAAACTAAAGTTAATTGGTGGATATTAGGTGGAAGTTTAATATTTGTAATTTTTACATTATCTATTGGATCCTTAAATGCTCCATTCGCACAAGAAATAGTTTTTATGGGCTCTGTTGTGATAATTTTATTCCTAATGTTTAAATTAATTAAGGAATTACCTCAAAACTTAAGACTTACAATTGTAGGCACTGCTGTAATAATTTTTATTTTCAGAGCTATGCCAGGGCCAGGGCCAGGATTATCTTGGTTTGAGATTGATGTATTAGGATTTAATGAACAATTTTTTTCAATATTATCTTTATTAGCCTCAATCCTTACTTTAGCAGGAATTGTATTATTGAGGCCGTTTATGGCTAACAATTCTATTGCTAAAATTATAGTGATATTAAGTATTGCTGGTGCAATTTTATTTCTTCCAAGTGTAGGAATGTATTATGGTTTTCATAATTGGACTGCATCTTTTACGGGAGGAGTAGTGGACGCAAAATTTATTGCGTTAATTAATACCGCTTTAGAGTCTCCATTAGGTCAAGTTTCAATGATACCCTTGTTAGCATGGATAGCTAAAAATGCTCCTGCTCATTTAAAAGCAACATTTTTTGCGGTTTTTGCATCATTCACCAATTTAGCATTATCTGCAAGTGCGTTAGGCACTAAATACTTAAATGAAATTTTCACAGTTACCAGAGAGGTTAAAGACAAGGTGACCAATGAAATACAAACAACCGCTGACTATTCTGAATTAGGGATATTATTGATTGTTGTAACTGGTTTAACCTTAATTTTGCCAATTTTATTTGTGTTTATAATTAACAACAGCAAATACAAAACTGCAGAGTAACTATTACAAATATTCATTAGTTATTTAACCTATTTTAGTTATTACAAGATTATGAAAAAAATATTTTTAATTTATGGTCATTACAATGAGAATTCTTTTAATGCTGCAATTAAAAATGCATTTATTAAGGAATCTGAGGCAATAGGTAATAAAGTAGATGTGGTTGATCTATATAAGGAAAAATTCAATCCTGTCTTTGCTGGTGAAGATCCAGACAATGAAGTTTTAGATCACAGAAAAAGAATAGAAACTTGTGATTCTATTGTTCTGATTGCCCCTATTTGGAATTTTAGGATGCCAGCTATTGTAGAGGGATGGATTGACAAAGTTCTAGCTCCACCTTGGGCTTTCAAGTTCAAAAAATTGGTTGGAAATTATGGGTATCCCATTGGTAACTTGAGGAATAAAAAAGCTGTTATCTTTTGTACATATGGCTCACCAAGATTAGCAATTACTACTTTTTTTTTAAACTTACCTATCAGAAGATTAAAGAGAGGAGTATTTCACATGTGTGGCATATATAACATTATCTATAGAAGATATTTTGCAGTACCATTTGTTGGTGATGCGAAAAGACAAGAATTCCTAGAAGATGTTAAAAAAACTGCAAACAATATTTAAAGTATTTGTTATTATAATTTCGTTGACTGTAGTTTCAAAAGCAGAATTATTAAATCCTAATAGCAACATTGCACCTTCAGAAGTTGTCAAAATCCAATTAACAGGGCTTCAGAAAAATGATCTTAATTTCAAAGATAGCGGTATTGAGCAAACTTGGAAATTTGCACACCCAAATAATAAAAAAGTAACTGGACCTTTAAATAATTTTAAAAGAATGATTAAAGGAAATGCCTATCAAATGATGATTAATCATCTAAGTCATACGATAACGGAGCTAGGAAGTGGTGACAATTGGGCACAATTTGAAGTAATTATTCTTGATAAAAATAAAATCTACCACAAATTCAATTGGCAAGTTGAAAAGTACACGTTGGACGGTGATTTAAAGGACTGTTGGCTAACCACAATGGTTTCAAGTCCCATACCTCTTGGAAGCTCGATATGATTATTCATATATACATTTTTGTTTCGGAATTATTAAAAATTTAGTAGGAATCCTCAGATGAAAACAAAAACTAAAGTTGTGGTAGTTGGCGGTGGTGTAGTTGGGGTTAGTGCTCTTTATCATCTAGCAAAAAAAGGATGGTCAGATGTTGTTCTTGTTGAAAGAAAAGAATTAACTTCAGGGTCAACATGGCATGCTGCTGGATTACTTCCTTTGTTTAACATGAGCTATTCGGTAGGACAACTTCATAAATATGCAGTCAATCTTTATAAAACTTTAGAAGAAGAAACTGGAAAAAATGTTGGATTTAGTGTTGTTTCAAATATTAGATTAGCAAGTAACAAAGATAGAATGGATGAGTACCATCAATATGCGGGTGTTGCACAAACTATTGGGGTAGATGTAAAATTTCTAACACCAGATCAAGTCAAAGAAATTTGGCCTTTATGTCATACAGATGATTTGGTTGGTGCAATTCAACATCCAGAGGATGGATATATTCAACCAGCCGATCTAACTCAGGCTCTAGCAACTGGTGCGAGGAATAGAGGAGCAGAAATTTATAGAAATACAGCTGTGTTATCTATGAAACAGACAAAAGAAGGATGGGTTGTTGAAACTGATAAAGGTTCAATAGAATGTGAACATGTTATTTCATGTTCAGGAAATTTTGCAAGACAAACTGGCGAGATGGTTGGATTAGATATTCCAGTAATACCTGTTGAGCACCAATACATTGTAACGGAACCACACCCCGAAATTCAAAAAAGAAAAAAAAATGGTCTTCCTGAAATGGGAGTGTTAAGAGATAGTGATAGCAGATGGTATATGAGGGAAGAAGCGGGAGGATTAATTCTTGGCCCTTATGAAGATGGTGCTCCAGCATGTTATGTAGAAGGACCGTCAAAAAATTCCGAGTATGAATTATTTCAAGAGGATTTAGATAGATTAGCACCTCATATAGAAGGCGCTATTCATCGTGTTCCTGCTTTTGGAGAAGTGGGTGTTAAAAAAGTCTATAACGGTGCAATCTGTTATACACCAGATGGAAACCCAATTGTAGGACCTGCTTGGGGACTTAAAAATTTTTGGATTAATGAAGGGCATAGTTTTGGAATTACAGCTGCCGGTGGAGCTGGCTGGCAATTAGCAGAGTGGATTGTAGATGGAGAACCAACTATCGATATGCTTGGAGTTGAACCAAGACGATATGGAAATTATGCAACTAAATCATATTTAAAAGCTAAAAATGAAGAGGCTTATAGTCATGTTTTTATTACTCATTATCCCGATGAAGAAAGACCAGCTGCGAGACCATTAAGGACAGCACCGTGTTATGAGAGAATGAAAAAACTAGGAGCAGTTTTTGGTCAAAAATTTGGATGGGAAAGACCAAACTTTTTTGCAACTGACGGAATGGAACAAAAAGATGATTGGTCATTTAGAAGATCAAAATGGTTTGATGCTATTAAAAAAGAATGTCAAAATGTAAAAGAAAACGTTGGTCTTTTAGATATGACAGCATTTGCTAAATGCAGAATTAAAGGACCTAAAGCAGAGGAATTTTTAGATTATTTAGTAGCGAATAAGCTGCCTAAAAAGATTGGTAGGATTAACTTATGTCATGCTCTTAATACAAAAGGAGGTGTACACTCGGAATTTACAATCATGAAGGAAGCAGAAAATTGTTACTATCTTGTTTCTGCAGGAGCAAATTTAAGATTAGACCATGATTGGATACAAAAATGGATGCCAGATGATGGTTCAGTAATTTTTGAAGATTTAACAAATAGTACAGGTGTTTTGGTTGTAGCTGGACCAAAATCAAGACAACTAATGAAAAAAGTCTCAACAGACGATTTTTCAAATGAAAACTTTAAGTGGTTAACCGCCAAAAAGGTAGATGTGGGGTATGCACCTGTTAATGCTATGAGAGTAAATTTTGTTGGCGAATTGGGTTGGGAACTGCATCATCCAATTGAATATCAAAACCATATATTTGATAAATTGATGGAAGCTGGAAAAGATTTAGGTATTAAACCATTCGGAATTAGAGCAATGAATAGTTTGAGACTTGAAAAGTCATATAAGTTAGTTGGTACTGAGCTATCAATAGAATATTCGCCATATGAGTCGGGCTTAGACAGATTTATACATCCTAATAAAGGAAATTTTATAGGATTAGATGCCCTAAATAAATGGAGAGAAAAAGGTTTTGATAATAAATTAGTTACCCTAGAGGTTCATAATACCAAAGATGCTGATGTTCTAGGAAATAATCCTATTTTAAAAGATGGAAAAGTTGTTGGAAGAGCTACCGGTGGAGAATTTGGTTTTAGATTAGATAAGTCAATAGCGTTAGCAATGGTTAAACCAGATTGCTCTAATGTGGGCGACAAATTACAAGTTGATATTTTAGGAGAAATGTACGACGCTACTATCTTGGGTGAGAGTCCATATGATACAGAAAACAATTTATTGAGAGCTTAATGAAAATCTTAGTCGCTGTAAAAAGAGTAATAGATTATAACGTTCAGATAAGAATTAAAGAGGATGGGTCAGGTGTGGTTACAGACAATGTTAAAATGTCAACCAATCCACCAGACGATAATGCAATAGAGGAAGCGGTAAAAATTAAAGAGGCCGGTAAAGCAACAGAGGTTGTTGCTGTAACAATTGGAGAAGAAAAAGCTCAAGAAACTGTGAGAAAAGCTTTAGCAGTTGGTGCAGACAGAGGAATTCATGTTAAAGTAGATAATAGTCTTGAACCTTTGGCTGTTTCTAAAATTTTAGAGAAAATTGTAGATAAAGAGAAACCCGACTTAGTCTTTATGGGAAAACAAGCAATTGATGATGATTGCAATCAAACTGGTCAAATGTTAAGCGCACTATTAAATTGGCCACAAGCAACTTTTGCATCTAAAATTGAAGTTAAGGAAAAAAGTTTAGAAGTTACAAGAGAAATAGATGAGGGATTAGAAACAATAGAAATTAATGTTCCAGCAATTGTAACCTGTGATTTAAGATTAAACGAACCAAGGTATGCTTCATTACCAAATATAATGAAAGCCAAAAAGAAACCCATCGAAGAAATTAGCGCTGCAGATTTAGGTGTAGACACTGCTCCCCGGGTTGAGCAAATAAAAGTAGAAGAACCACCAAAGAGAAAAGCAGGTATAAAGGTTGCCAATGTTGCAGAATTAGTTCAAAAATTAAAAAATGAGGCAAAGGTTATTTAATGGCAGTTTTACTCATAGCTGAACACAACAATAAAGATTTAAAAGCATTTACATTAAATGCAGCAACTGCTGCATCACAAATGGACGAAGATGTACATGCAATAATTATTGGTCATAATTCAGGTGATGCATCAAAAAAATTATCAGAATTACCAGTAATAAAAAAGGTGATAAGTATAGATGCACCTCATTATGAAAACTTTACAGCAGAAAATTTTGCACCAGTAATAACTAAAGTTGCTGAAAATTATTCTCATATCGTTTGTTCAGCAAATACTTTTGGTAAAAATTTAATGCCCAGAATAGCTGCACATTTAGATAGTTCTCAAGTGAGTGACATTATAAAAGTAATTTCTAATGATACCTTTTTAAGACCTATTTATGCGGGTAATGCATTTGCAACAGTCAAAACCAATGATTCTAAAAAATGTATAACAATAAGACCTACATCCTTTGACCCTTGCGAAAGTTCAGGTGGTTCCGCACCAATTGAAAACGCTGAAGCAGGTGAGGAATTTACAAATACTAAATTTATAAAAAGAGAAGAAGTTAAATCAGATAGACCAGAACTTGGCACTGCTAGAATTGTTGTTTCAGGTGGAAGAGGTATGCAAAGTGGAGATAATTTTAAATTAATCACAGAGGTTGCGGATAAACTAGGTGCCGCAATAGGTGCCTCTAGAGCAGCAGTTGATGCAGGCTATATTAGTAATGATCATCAAGTTGGACAAACTGGAAAAGTAGTTGTGCCAGACTTGTATATCGCAATAGGGATTTCTGGTGCCATACAACATTTAGCTGGTATGAAGGAAAGTAAAATAATAGTCGCAATCAATAAAGATGGTGAAGCCCCAATATTTAGTGTGGCAGATTATGGCTTAGAGGCTGATCTGTTCGAGGCTATTCCTCAGTTCATGGAAGAACTGAACAAATTAAACACTATACAAAAATAATCCTTACAGTTAAAAACTAGATTATGTCTAGAGAATCAATGGAATACGATGTTGTAATTATCGGTGGAGGGCCATCTGGTTTATCTACTGCAATTAAGTTAAAACAACTAGATCCAAATATTAATGTATGCTTGCTTGAAAAAGCTTCTGAAATAGGAGCTCATATTTTAAGCGGTAATGTTTTTGAAACACGTGCCTTAGACGAACTTTTACCTAATTGGAGAGAATTAAATTCACCAATCAAAACAAAAGTTAGTAAAGAAAAATTTTTATTTCTTGGAAAATCAAAATCATTGAGTTGGCCAACATGGTTGCTGCCAGCTGTACAACAAAATCATAAAAATTATATAATTAGTCTTGCAAATTTATGTAGATGGTTAGCAGAACAAGCAGAAGCATTAGGTGTAGAAATTTTTCCAGGTTTTCCAGCAAGTGAAATTTTATATAACGAAGATGGATCTGTTAAAGGTGTTGCAACTCAAGACATGGGAATTGATAAAGAAGGAAATAAAAAAGATAGTTTTGAACCTGGTATTGAACTTTTAGGAAAAGTAACTGTTTTTGCCGAAGGATGCAGAGGTCATTTAGGAAAAGAACTTATTCAAAAATTTGAACTAGATAAGGGTAAAGATCCTCAACAATATGGAATTGGTTTTAAAGAAATTTGGGAAATCGATGAAAAAAATCATGAGGAAGGTCTAGTGATGCATACCGCAGGATGGCCTCTTGATAATAATACTTATGGTGGAAGTTTTATGTATCATGCAGAAAATAAACAGATTTTTTTAGGGTATGTAATTGGTTTAGACTACAAAAACCCTCATTTATCTCCATATGATGAATTTCAAAGATTTAAAACTCATCCAGCAATAAAAAAAATAATTGAGGGTGGAAAAAGAATTTCTTACGGAGCAAGAGCATTGATAGAGGGTGGTTTTCAAAGTTTGCCTAAAATGTTTATGCCTGGAGCTTTACTGGTGGGTTGTGATGCAGGTACTTTAAATATGCCTAAAATTAAAGGTTCACATACAGCAATGAAAAGTGGAATACTAGCAGGAGAGACAATTTTTGAGCATTTAAAAGAAAATAAAGATTTATCAATCTTTGAGGAAAAATTTAAAAATAGTTGGTTATATAAAGAATTATTTGAGGCAAGAAATGTAAAGCCTAGTTTTAGCTGGGGTTTAATTTTAGGAATAATATTCACAGGAATTGATCAAATACTTTTTAGAGGAAAACTTCCTTTTACTCTTAAACATAAACATGCAGATCATGAAACTTTAAAACCCGCAAAAGAAATGCCTAGAATAGATTATCCAAAATACGATAATATTATTACTTTTGATAAAACAAGCTCAGTGTATTTAACAGGAACCAATCATGCGGATAATCAACCTGTTCACTTAAAACTCAAAGATCCAGATTTACCAATTAACTATACATTAGAAAAATTTGATGAACCTGCTCAGAGATATTGTCCGGCGGGTGTGTATGAAGTTCAAAAAGAAAATAATATTAATAAATTTGTAATAAATTCTCAAAATTGTATTCACTGTAAAACTTGTGACATCAAAGAACCTTCACAAAATATTATTTGGGTCACTCCAGAAGGTGGCGGTGGGCCAAAATATGGAAATATGTAAGTTACGATAAATCTATTGCAAACTTTTTCAAAGTTTCAATAGGCACATGTTTAAGAGTATTTTCATGAGTTCTTTTCAAAAAAATCGGACATCCTTTACCTGCCTCAACTGCTCTTGCATACCAACTCGCGCACAAACACCATCCATCGCCATCTTTTAACCCTGGAAATCCAAACTCAGGATGTGGAGTTATTAAATCGTTACCTGCTTCTTTCATCCACTCTAAACATTCGTTAGTAACCTTAGCACAAACTGTATGCAGTCCATGATCATTTTCATCTGTATTACAACAGCCATCACGAAACCATCCTGTTAATGGATCATTTGAGCATTCTTCTAAGTCTTCGCCTAGAACATTTTTTTGTCTTTCACTCATTTAAATTTTTGTTGGATTAGGTTGGCCTTTGTATACTTTTTCTGGATCAAATTTTTTTTCTTTTTCTAGAAATTCCATTTCAATTTTTCTACCATTATCTATTGGTCCTAAGGGAATAGATCTATAAAAACATGATCGATAACCAACATGGCAGCTAGCTCCATCGCCGATATTTACAGTCAACCATATAGAGTCTTGGTCATCATCTATTCTAATTTCTGTAACTTTTTGAGTAAAGCCACTTGTTTTACCTTTGTGCCAGATGGCTTTTCTAGACCTACTAAAGTAGTGAGCTTCTTTTGTTTCAATTGTTTTTTTTAATGCCTCAATATTCATATACCCATGCATTAAAATATCTTTAGTTTGAGAACACATAGTAATAACTGGAATTAAACCATCATTATCGAATTTTGGAGAAAGTAGGTTCCCTTCCTCAATTTCAACTACATTTTCTCTTTTTTTGAACATTTAAGGTGATTATGTAGCACATATCTCAATATATTAAATATTTTTAAAATGAAGTATTTACTGTATAAAAAGGCGCTATGAAATTAGTAAAAGATACCGACACCAAAAATATAAATCTAGAAGTTTCTGACAAAGAAGCAGAGGAAGCGTTTAGGACAATCTTAACTTGGATGGGTGAAGACGCAAATAGAGAAGGCTTACTAGAGACGCCTAAGCGTGTGATGAAAGCTTACAAAGAATATTTTAAAGGTTATCATGAAGATCCCTCAAAAATTTTAGATAAAACCTTTGGTGATGTCGAGGGTTATGATGATATGGTTGTTCAGAAAAATATTTCTGTTCAAAGTCATTGTGAACACCACATGGCCCCAATTATTGGTAAGGCTCATGTTGCTTATATTCCAAAAGAAAGAGTTGTGGGTTTAAGTAAACTTGCAAGAGTTGTTGAAGTATTTTCAAAACGACTACAAACACAAGAAAGACTAACAATGCAAATTGCTAATACTTTAATGGAATCATTAGATGCCAAAGGTGTAGCAGTTACAATAGACTCTACTCATCAATGTATGACCATGAGAGGAATTAAAAAAGAGCAAGCAACAACTGTAACAAATTATTACTTGGGTCAATTTAAAGAGGATCTTAGCTACCAAAATAGATATTTAAGATTTATTACCACTAGATTAAAAGATTAGTAAATAAAGTGTCTGATCAATATAAAGCAATCGTCCTTAATCAAGAAGGCGAGAACTTCAAAAGAGAAATAAAAACAATAGATAAAAGCTTTTTAAAGCATGGTGATGTTACTGTAAAAGTTGATTATTCAGATCTTAATTTTAAAGATGGCATGATTTTGAAAAATGGTGGACGTTTAGTAAAAGAATTTCCTCATATACCCGGAATTGATTTTGCAGGAAAAGTTTTAGAAAGTGATAATTCAAAATTTAAAGAAGGTGACGAAGTTATTTTAACAGGCTTTAGAGTAGGTGAAATTTTCTTTGGAGGATATTCACAGATTGCAAAAGTGAATGCAGATTTTTTAGTTAAAAAACCAGATAGCTTATCCACAAAACAAGCAATGATCTTAGGAACTGCTGGTTTTACATCTTTGATGAGTGCTTTCGCAATTCAAGCAAGGGAAAGTATTTTATTAGGTGAAAAAGTAAACGATGTATTGGTAACGGGTGCTACTGGAGGAGTAGGGAGTGTAGCAATCATGGCTTTAACAAAATTAGGATACAAAGTAACTGCAGTTACAGGAAAAGATTCTAAGACAGATTACCTTAAGTCACTTGGAGCTAAAAACATTGTAAATAGAGCAGAATTTGACAAAGATCCTAAACCTATTGATAAAGGTTTGTGGGATGGAGTAGTTGACACTGTAGGTGGAAAGATTTTAGCAAATGCAATCGCTCAAACAAAATCCAATGGTATTATTGCTGTATGTGGCAATGCGAATAGTAACGAGCTTAATACGAATTTACTTCCGTTCATGTTAAGAGGAATAAAAGTTTGGGGAATGGACTCAGCAAACGCTAGTATCAAAAGAAGAGAGTTTATTTGGGGTGAAGCTTCAAAATTAATTGATTTTGATTTATTAGAAAATTCAATTTTAACATTGAGTTTAGAAGAATTACTAGAAAATTATCCAAAAATCTTAAAGGGTGAGATTTCTGGAAGAGTAATAGTTGATTTGAACAAATAATGGATTGGGATAAATTAAAAATTTTTCATGCTGTAGCAGAAGCTGGTAGCTTTACAAATGCTACAATTAACCTAAATTTAAGTCAGTCTGCAATAAGTAGACAAATACAATCATTAGAACAGGATTTAAAAGTACAATTGTTTGAAAGACATGCAAGAGGCTTAACACTTACAGAAAATGGAGAGTATGTTTTTAAAACAGCTCATGAAGTAATTAGTAAGTTAAAGGAAGTAGAAACATCTTTGGGTGACCAAAAAAATAAGCCCACAGGCAAATTAACAATTACGACTGTCAGAAGTTTTGGTACTCATTGGCTTACTCCAAGGATTCAGGAGTTTATGAGACTAAATCCTGAAATTGAAATAGAATTAGTATTTGATGATAAAGAATTAGATTTAAGTACACGCCAAGCTGATATAGGAATTTTTATGAGAAGGCCTAAACAACTTAATTATATACAAAAAAAATTAGTTGATATTAAGTATTATATTTATGGATCAAACAAATACTTAGAAAAATTTGGAATGCCAAAAACTATTGCAGATTTAAATAAACATAAGTTTGTTTCTTTTGGAAAAGGAGCACCATCACCAGTATATAACCCTGACTGGGCTTTAAAACTCGGAATGCATGATGGAAAGAAAAGAAAAACAATAATGAAAGTAAATAGTGTTATGGGATTACTCTTAGCAGTAGAGTCTGGAGTTGGTTTAGCTGCTTTACCTGAATATTTAGTTTCTAATTCATCAAACGTTATAAAGGTTTTACCAAAATCTGAGGGACCAATAACAGAAGCACATTTCGTTTATCCTCAATCTTTAAAAAACACTGCGAGAGTACAAGCATTTAGAAACTTCTTATTTAGTAAGATTGGTGATTGGAAATAAACCCCCAATATTTTAATTCTTAATTAAAACCATTGTAATCTGCGACAAAATATGCGATTGATAATCATTCGCATTGAGAATAATTCTCATTCGCAAATAATATGGGTAAAGAAAAGGAAGCAGTGAAAAAAATAACTATCATAACATTACTATTAGCTCTATTTACCACTGTTTTTGCGGCAGCAAATGAAGTCAATATATATAACGCAAGACATTATAAAGCTGACGGTGAGCTTTATGACAAATTTACAAATAAAACTGGAATTAAAGTAAATTTAATTAATGGTAAAGCCGGCGCTTTAGAAAAAAGAATGATTGAAGAAGGTTCTGACTCTTCAGCGGATCTTTATATCACAGCTGATGCAGGGAGATGTGGAGCGTTTCAAGCAAAAGGTATGACACAAGGGGGTTTATCATCAGATACTATTAAATCATCTGTGCCAAAAAACTTTAGAACAAGTCACTGGGTTGGAGTAGCAAAAAGAGCAAGAATTATTTACTACTCACCAGAAAGAGTAACTGGTGCTGAATTATCTGGAATGTCTT
>Ga0114933_10003168_pt1 | contig 16348 bp, 12 predicted proteins | sample 4SBtaG_FD_89691 | JGI IMG/M metagenome (GOLD analysis project Ga0114933, IMG submission 89691) | Deep subsurface microbial communities from Kolumbo volcano to uncover new lineages of life (NeLLi) - 4SBTROV12_W25 metaG | ecosystem: Environmental > Aquatic > Marine > Volcanic | place: Kolumbo... | reverse complement strand
GATGCACGTAGACGTAGCAGTGATAGGGCGCGGGATGATCGGGTCGGCCGCGGCTCGCCACCTGGCCGAATCCGGCACGGTTGTTGCACTGATTGGCCCGGGCGAAGCCGAGGATCGCCTCGCTAGCCACGGCCCGTTTTCGAGCCACGCCGATCAGGGACGCATCACCCGCGTCGTTGGCCGTACTGCGATGTGGACCGAGGTCGCGGCGCGCTCGATCGGCCGTTACCGCGACATCGCCGATCGTTCCGGTATCGAGTTTCACAATCCGTGCGGGTTCGTGGCGTCCTACGACGACGCCGCCAAATGGGTCGACCGCGCCGCGGCGTTTGGGAGTGAGGCTTGCGAGATCGACGCGGCAACGCTGCGAACCCAGACTGGTATCCACGTCGATAACGGGCTCGGCATTGTGAGCGAACCGGCGCCCGCCGGTTTCATCAACCCCCGTCGACTGGTTGCCGCGCAGACGAAGTTGGTGACCGCGGCAAGGGCGACCGTGATCGACGATGCCGTCACAGGGGTGCAGCGGATCGCTTCCGGATTCAGGTTGACCGGCCCGTTCGGTGATCTGACCGCGACGAGGATATTGATGGCCACCGGAGCGTTCGGCGCCGGACTATTCGAGTGGCAATTGGACCTCGAGCGTCGGCCCCGAACGATTGTGATGGCGGCGTTGGCATTCGATCCTCGGATCCCGACGTTTGTATGTGGCCAGCCGCCCGACGATCGAGTAGACGAGATCTACTGGGTGCCGCCGGTGGCTTACCCCGACGGCTCGATACGCATCAAGATCGGTGGCAATCTCAAGCACTTCACGCCGCTCGGCAATGACGAACTCGTTGATTGGTTTCACGGCGACGGAAACCCTGTCGAGATCGATTCGCTCACCAACAACCTTCGGACCTTGCTGCCCGACAGCGACTTCGGCAGTATCTCGACCGCACCGTGCGTCATCACCGGGACCAATACTGGCGTCCCCTACATCGGCTGGGCCGAAGACGGGGTCGCGGTGGCGGTGGGAGGCAACGGATCCTCGGCCAAGTCGAGCGACGAACTGGGCCGACTTGGTGCCTCGCTGTTCTCCGAATCGGGGTGGGGATCGGCGCTTGACCCCGCCCAGTTCGATCCGCAGCTTTGCTAGCAGCGGTTCAGTTGGCCACGTCGATGAGGTTGATGGCCGGGAACTGACCCTCGCTAATCGTGACGAGACCGGTGCCGGTCGATAGGAAGGCGATGGCTTCGCCCTGGGCCTCGGGCTGAGCCGACTTGGTCGAACAAGCCGGGGCCTGACCTAGCGTTTCGGCCAGTGGCGCTCCGGGGGCGCGATCCCAAATCAGAATCTTGGACGGGGTTCGCAACGCGATCAGGGAACCGTCAGGTGAGAGATCGCCCCCGCTCACGTACTCGTCGGTTGACACCGAACCAGCCCTGGTCAACTCGAGTTTGGCCGATCCAGAACTTGGCAGGGTGGCGGTATAAATGGCGTGGTCGTCGCCGGTTGTGTCGCGGGCCACGATCACAACTTCGAGCGTGGCCGAATCGACAAGGATTGTCTCGGCGTCAGGCTGACCGTCGGGGTACGACACCGTGATGGTGTCGGCCGTGATGGCTCCGGGAGAGTGGAGATCGACGGGCTCGATCAGGCGGATCAGACGGCCGTTGTTTCGCAAGTGAAAGTTGTCGCCGATGTCGGCGATGATGAGTTGATCTCCGGCATCGGTTGCGATCAGCGCGATGTCTTCCCAGTCGATTGAGGAAGCGTCCACCGACCAGGTCCCGAGGTCGCGGCCGTCGCTCTCGATGGCGTAAATGAAGGCGCCTCCACCGGAGTCGTTATGAGCCCAGATCACGCCGTCGTGTTGTCGAGATACGACAATTCCGGAAACCTCGATCAGTTGCGGGGAAGCGACGGCGGGCGGATCGGGTCGCGTTGGTGCCGCGCAGATGTCTTGGGCGGTGAGCCCTGGTGAGGCCGCGGTGGTGGTCGGCGCGACCGAGCTCGGCGAGCTGGTCGCGGTCGGCGTCGGCGTCGGGGCGGACGAGTCGGGTTGGGCGCTCTGGCCCGGCTCGGTCTCAGTGGTCCCACATCCTGTCGCGATCCCCGCCAGCGTCAAAACGACAGCAACGAGGCCAGCGGTGCCGAGCGAGGTTGGCGGTGTCACGGTGTAAGTGTGGCCTTCGTGGTGGCGGCTGCGTCTTGATGGAGACAGATTATCCATGTCCGAATATGTCCGATCGGGTCAGGCATACTCATCTCATGGTTGTTTCCGCGGTTGCCACCACCGGTATCTATTGTCGGCCCGAATGTTCTGCTCGACCGCGGCCCGACAACGTTGCGCCGTACCTCGCTCCGGTCGCCGCGGAAGCGGCTGGGTACCGGCCTTGTTTACGATGTCGACCCGATCGCCATCTTCGATCGGTCGAGGTAACCGACGCGCCGGGCCCCGTCGCCGATGCCGTATCGATGATCTCAGCCGGGTTCTTGGACCGGTTCGAAGAAGACGCATTGGCGTCACACGTTGGCTATTCGACCCGTCAGTTGCGTCGCCTCTTCGAACAACACGTTGGTGCCACTCCCGACTTTGTTGCCCGGTCACGCCGTGCTCACTTTGCGCGACGACTCCTCGACGAAACCGATCTGGCCATGACTCGCGTGGCGGCGGCATCGGGGTTCGGGTCGGTGCGTCAGATGCATCGAACAGTGGAACAGATTTTTGGGTTTCCTCCGAACGCACTGAGACAAAAGCGGAGGCCGCGTGACGTGTTGGCCGCTGATGGTGGTCTGCGCCTGCGGTTACCGGTGCGCACGCCGCTCGATGTCGATTCGACGTTGCGCCACCTTCGACCTCGGCTGACGCCCGGGGTCGAGATGCTCGTCGGTTCGACCTATCGGCGCACGCTTTCGGTCTGTGGCCATCCCGGAGTAATCGAGGTCGACCTAGCCGAGACCGGCGACCACCTCGAGTTGAGAGCCCACCTCCCAACCTTCGATTCGATCATCGATGAGGTGGCCCGAATCCGTCACATGTTTGGACTCGACGAGGATCTCCGAGCGGCGGTCGACCATCTGAGGACCGAGCCGATTCTTGGGCCGCTCGTCGCCGCTCGACCTGGCTTGCGGGTCGTTGGTGGCTGGGACCGATTCGAAGTTTTGGTCCGGGTGATCATTGGTCAGCAAGTGAGCGTGGCAGGCGCGACCACGACAACCGGCAAACTGGTCGAACGCTACGGCACCGCTCTTGCGGCCCCGACCCTGGGTCTCACCCACGTCTTTCCCACGCCGGAACAATTGGCTCCGCTGGCAGCTACCGATCGTGACGAAGGCATGCCGAGGCGTCGGTCGACAACTATTGGTGCGACCGCTCGCGCCGTTATCGACGGGCAACTCGACCTGACCACCCCGAACCAGATGCGGTTGAGAGAACAGTTGCTGGCGGTGCCGGGAATCGGACCATGGACCGCGGAGGTAGTAGCCATGCGAGCCTCGCGCGACCCCGACGTGTTCCCGGCTGGCGACTTGGGGCTTCGCGATGCCATGACCAACGACGGCGGCCAGCGACCTTCAGAGGCCGCGTTGCGTTCGACCGCCGAGTCTTGGCGCCCTTACCGCTCGCTCGCCGCCCAACACTTGTGGGCATCACTTTCACTCGACACCAGAACGGAACTCTCATGACATTGCGCCAGTCCCATTTGGAAACACCAATCGGCATGCTCACCTTGGTGGCATCAGCCGATGGTTTGCGCGAGGTCCACTTCGAGTCTGAAGACCGCGTCGTCGACGACGTCGAAATCGATGACCACGATCCGGTGCTCGCCAACGCTCGACAACAGCTGAATGAGTACTTCGCCGGCGAGCGCCACCGGTTCGACTTGCCCCTCGATTTGGTGGGCACAGATTTTCAACGCGACGTGTGGAGGGCCTTGGCCGATGTGCCCTTTGGAAAGACGGCGAGCTACGGCGAACAGGCCGAGGCCATCGGGCGGCCCGGAGCTTTTCGCGCCGTCGGGGCGGCCAACGGAAAGAACCCGGTGCCGATTGTGTTGCCGTGCCATCGCATCATCGGCGTCAACGGCGCGCTCACCGGATTTGCCGGTGGACTCGATGTCAAGGAGCGACTCTTGGCCCACGAGCAATCGCAACAGAGTCTTGGCCTCTGATTGGCATCTAGGATCGGCCCATGAGTCCCGTGTTCGATCGTTATCCCGACATTCGTTACAACGGAGGCAACCCTCCTTTCGAGGACCTCGAGCAACTGCGGGCCCACCGAAAATGGGAAACGGCCCTCGGATATCGAATCTTCGCCAAGATGCGGTGGGGTCAACTCGGCGACGGCCACATCACCGCCCGTGACCCAATCCGGCCCGACCACTTTTGGGTGCTCAGCTATGGCGTGCCGTTTGGTGCGGCGACGATGAACAACTTGTCGTTGGTGGGCCCCGGCGGCGAGGTAGTGGAAGGCCCCGATGTCAACGGCGTCAACACCGCGGCCTACAACATTCACTCCCCGATTCTCGCGGCGCGACCCGAGCTGATGTCGGCGGCTCACACTCACACCCAATACGGAACCCCTTGGTCGGCCAATGTCGAGCCATTCCAGGCCATCAGCCAGGAGTCGTGCTCGTTTGTGTTCGACCAGTCGATCTATGCCGGAGAGGACCTCGAGGTCGATAGCACCGACGGCGGTGTGGCGATCGCCGAGGCGATGGGCGCCACGAAGCTGTGCATTCTTCGTAACCACGGTCTGTTGACCGGTGGAGCGTCGCCGGGCGAGGCCGTTGGGTGGTTTGTTACCGCCGAGCGGGTGGCCGAAGTGCATATCAAAGCCCAACGGCCAAAGCCGATATCGCCCGAGGCCGCGAAGCTTGTCGCCAGAACCCTCACCACTCCCGAAACCGGATGGCGGGCGTTCCAATGGTTGGCCCGGGATTTGGTCCCAGACCCTTCGGTGGTTCTGGCCTGACCCATCCCGCCGATCTTGGCAAAGGTTGGTTGTTCGCCACCGATCGTGCTAGATGACAGCGAGTAAACGAAATTGAAAGCTGGGGATCCGGTCGATGCGAATCGATGAAGAGATTGTTCCGCTGCCGACGTCGGTTCGGTATTGCATAGTCGGTGCTGGTATCCACGGCCTGTCGACCGCGTATCACCTGGCTCGAGAGTTGTCGTCAGCGGGTACGGGAGACGGATCGAACATCCTGGTCATCGACAAGTCCCGCGTTGGAGCGGGCGCTTCGGGTATTGCCTGCGGTGTAGTTCGTAACAACTACTTCCAGCCGGCGATGCGCGAGCTCATGGCCCACTCGGTTTCGATCTGGGAGAGCGATCCCGTGGCCTACGCGTACCACCCGGTTGGCTACATGCAGATCTCCCATGAGGGAATGCACGACGACGTTCGATCGATCTACGAACAGCAGCAAGCGATCGGTTACGAGTCCGATTTCATCGAAGGAACCGACGCGTGCGAGTCCTACATGAAGAACATGTTCCATGACTGGCGCGCCGAGGGCATCACGTCGGTACTGCACGAAAAGCGTGGGGGCTTTGCCTTCAACCAGCCGTCGCTCGACGGTCTCGAAGCCAAATGCCGCGCCGAAGGTGTGGCGATCATCGGCCACGCCGAAGTCAACGCCCTCGAGATGTCGGGTGGCAATGTCAGCGCGGTAGTGACCAATCGCGGCACGATCCGTTGCGACGTGGTCGTTTTGGGCGCGGGGCCTTGGGTGCCACATTTTTGGCGCATGCTTGGTCTCCCCGAAACCACCCACATCCTTGTCGATGGCGAGATGATCGCTCAGCCGACGTGGAGGTATTGGGCCCTACAAGAGGGAACGCTGGCCATCGAACCCGGATACCTGCAGACCAACGCCGGCGAGATCCCCCCAGTGCTACATGTCGACACCGACGTTCCGCTGCGTTCGGACCGTGGCGAAATGCTGGTCGATGGCGAGTGGGGCGTCTACTACAAGCCGGACTTCAACTTTGGCGGAATCCAGGGGGGCTACATGCCCACGAAGGTCGACAAGCCCTTTGACGAGGTCGCGGTCGACCCTTACGGCGAAGCCAGCCCCGACTTTGTCGTCAACGACGACTTCCGCATGATCTGGGCCTCCGCGCTTTCGTTCTGCCACGAGCGGTTCGAGAACATGCACCCTCGCATGAGCAAAGAACCCTCAGGGGGCATCGGCGCGTTTACTCCTGACAGCTTCCCGGTGATCGACACATTCGTCGGCAACGCCCACGTCATTGCCGACTCGAACCATGGCTACAAGATGATCGGCGTCGGGGCGTTGGTGGCCAAGGAAATCATGGGCGACGAGCAGGCCCTGCTGGCGCCGTTTCGGTACTCGCGGTACGGCGAGGGCAAGCTGCATCCATTGAGCAACTCGCCGTACCCGTGGAGCTGAGGTCCGGCCCTGACCGGTAGCCCTCTAGTTGTTGGCTCCGCCGCGCTCCTTGGCGCGGCGGCGATGGTCGCGCAGGATCGACTCGGTATAGCCATTCGATTGAGTGCGGCCTCGCAACACCAAATCGACTGATGCTTGGAACGGTATCGACGCGTCGTAATCGACGGCCATAGGAGAGTAAAGCTCGTCGCCGGCGTTTTGCTGGTCGACTATCGCAGCCATCCGGCGCATCGTTGCCAGAAGCTGATCTTCGCTAACCAATCCGTGGTGTAGCCAGTTGGCCACGTGTTGCGATGAGATTCGCAGGGTCGCTAGATCTTCCATGAGCCCGACGTCGTTGATATCGGAAACCGTCGAACAGCCAATGCCTTGTCCGACCCAGCGGGCGACGTAACCCAAGATGCCCTGCACATTGTTTTCGAGTTCGCGTTCGATCTCGTTGGCTGATAGCTCGCGGCGGGTGGGCAAAGTGGGGATGGCGAGCATGCTGTTGACCCGTTGTCGCGGCCGGTCGATCAGGTCGCGCTGGCGGTCGGCCACATCGAGCAGGAAGTAGTGAGTCGCGTGCAGCGTCGCCGCGGTGGGCGATGGGACCCAGGCGCAATTGGCGCCGGCCAGCGGGTGAGCAATCTTGGTCTTGACCATCTCGGCCATTTCCGACGGCATGGCCCACATTCCTTTGCCGATTTGAGCGCGGCCCTTGAGTCCGCAGGCCAGTCCGGTGTCGACGTTGGAGTTTTCGTAGGCCTTGAGCCACGTGGCATTCTTCATCTCGCCCTTGGGCAGCACGGGACCGGCTTCCATATTGGTGTGAATCTCGTCGCCGGTCCGATCGAGGAAACCGGTGTTGATGAATACAACTCGTTCGCGTGCGTGATGCAGACAGGCTTTGAGGCCGAGCGACGTGCGCCGTTCCTCGTCCATGATGCCCATCTTCAAAGTGTTGGCGGGGAGTCCCAGGACTTGTTCGACCCGAGCAAACAGCTCGACCGCGAGCGCGACCTCGTCGGGGCCGTGCATTTTGGGTTTGACGATGTAGACCGACCCTGTCCGGCTATTGCGGCGGGGCCCCGCTCCTTGCAGGTCGTGCAGGGCCGCCGCCGACGTGATCAGCGCGTCGAGCATCGTTTCGGGGATGGGTTCGCCGCGATGAGTCACGATGTCGGTGGTGAGGTGGGGCCCGACGTTGCGCACCAGCATGAGGGCTCGTCCGTGTTCGATGTGCTCGCCGCCGTCGGCGGCCGTGAACACGCGGTCGGGCTCCATCGTGCGTTCGACCATTTCGCCGTTCTTGTGAAACGAGCGGGTCAGGTTGCCTTTCATCAGGCCCAACCAATTTGAGTACACACCGAGTTTGTCTTCGAGGTCGACCGCAGACACCGAGTCTTCGCAGTCCATGATTGCCGTCATTGCTGACTCGAGTTGGACGTCGTAAATGTTTGCGTGGTCGTGTCGGCCAATGAAGAGCCCTTCGCCGAACCGAAGCTCGCACCCGAGCCCGTTCTTGCGCAACAGGACCGAGTCTGGCGATGCCGGTTCGCCGGTGTAGGCAACGAATCGTTCGGGACGCAACAGGGTGCTGATCGTCCCGTCGCCGCTTTGAGTCTTGAGGTCGCCGTCTTCGACGAAATACTTGGTGACCCAGTGATGGCTGGCCTGATCAAGACTGAAATGTCGGTCTAGAAAGTCGCGGCAGTAGGCAATTACTTGGTCGCCGCGAATCGGGTTGTACTTAGCGGTTCGGGCACAGCCGTTGCCCACGTCGATCACGTCGGTGCCGTAAAGCGCGTCGTAGAAACTACCCCAACGAGCGTTTGCGGCGTTGAGGGCGTAGCGCGAGTTGTCGAGGGGCACGACGAGTTGTGGACCGGCCACCGTGGAGATTTCGTGGTCAACATTTTCGGTGGCGACGGACACTTCCTCACCGACGTAGGCGAGGTAGCCAATGTCGCGCAGGAAATCGGCATAAGCGTCGGCGTCGTGATTGGGGTGGGAGCGATGCCAGTCATCGATCTGGGTCTGCAACTCGTCGCGCTTGGACAGGAGTTCGGCGTTGCGAGGGGCCAGATCGGCGAGGATTGATTCGAGACCTGCCCAAAAATCCACCGGACTTACGGACGTGCCGTTGAGTAGGTCTGACTCGACGAACTTTTCGAGCGCGGGCGCGATGGTCAGATCACCAGATGGCATAACGACTGAACCTTGGGGAGTAGCGAATATTGGTCGAGGTGAGGCTACCTATTCGTCGCTCGTGGCCAAATAACTCTCCGTCGAGTCGTCGATGGCCTCGACCCACTTGGTGCGATGCATCGGCGCTGCGGTGCCGGTGAGTGTCGATGCGAATCCCCAGTCTCGGTGCTCCATGATGGCCTTTTTCTTGTGACCTTTCCAGACCTTGAACATCTCGATCACGGCCGGGATGTTGAAGTCGGGATGGTCGGTGAGGTCTACGAGATGTTGGGTGTAGTCGCAGTGGAAGTCGATTTCTTCGTACGCCGTTTCGAGAAAGCGGTTGCGGTCGTGCCATGGCTGGCTATCGGCAATCATGGTGCCTTCGTCCGGCAAATTGATGCTCCCAACGATCATGTCGCGAGCGACCCACGCTTGAGCGTCGAACGTGTACTACTGATCTTGCATGCCGAGGTACAACAGTCGAGGGTTCTTCTGCCAAGCCACCCCCTTGAAAAGCCCGTCGGTCCACAAAGAGATTGGCGGTCACAAGTGCATCTCCAACGACGTAACCATCGCTTTGGAAATGACCTTTCGACGCTGGTGGCATGCCCACGCGCTAGTGGGCAGCCAGGCGGGGATACGACGCTTCGGCCGACTCTGATCCGCGATGTGCCCGCTCTTCGGAGCCAATGGCTGGATAGGATTGAGCGGTGTCAGAGGAAGTCTTGAAATCACACGATGATGGGCTCCAAGATGTGCACGAACCGCTTCCCCTGACCCTGTATCTAAATGGTCTCTGGTCGCGTCGCGGATATGCCCGCTTCGTTTCGATAAGCGAGTTGCGCAATCGCCAGATGACCTCGGTTCTGGGCAACCTTTGGCACCTGCTGAATCCAATCCTGCAGGTAGGCGTTTACTACCTCGTGTTTGGTCTGGTACTCAGTACAGCCGGCCGCGGACCCAACTACATCTTGTTCCTGGTCGTTGGCGTCTTTATTTTCTCAGACACCCAACGAGCGGTGATGGCTGGCGCAAACTCGATCGTAAATAACCGCGGCATTCTTCAGGCGTTGAGTTTTCCTCGAGCGTTGCTCCCGATCACTTCGACGGTGACCGAGTCGCTAGCTACCGCACCGAGCGTTTTGGTCGTGTACGTCTCTGCACTTCTCACCGGTGAAACCCCGAGTCTCAGATGGCTTTTGTTTCCAGCGGTGATTCTGGTGCAGTTCTTGTTTAATCTCGGGTTTTCGCTGCTGGCGGCGAGAGCGACCACCCATTTTCACGACTTGCAACAGATTCTGCCTTTCGTTTTTCGGATCCTTCTGTATCTCTCGGGTGTGATTTTCTCTGTTGAGGCATTGGGGTCTCCCGACACGGAATGGGTGTTTCACATCAACCCGATCTATGCGTTTATCTCGATCGCTCGTTGGACTGTGATGGAGGGCGAATTGCAGATGATTTGGCTCGCCAGCGCGGCGGGCTGGACGTTGACGCTGCTCATTGTCGGGTTTGTATGGTTCCGTGCCGCCGAAGAGCGCTACGGCCGGGACTGATCAGATGAGTCAAACTGTCGAGTCGGTAACCGCGGTTTCGGTACGCGACCTCGATGTGCGTTTTCGTGTCTATCAAGAGCGTCAGCTGTCGATGCGCGAACTCGTGGCGAGAGGTTTTCGAAGCAGAGAAGCCGTCGAGGTACACGCCTTGCGTTCGGTCAACCTAGAGATCGAGGTTGGCGAAGCGCTTGGCTTGGTTGGATCCAACGGGTCGGGAAAGTCCACCCTCCTTCGGGCAATTGCTGGTCTTCAGTCCAAGACTTCCGGCCGGGTTCTGGTACGCGGCGAGGCCCATCTCCTCGGTGTTCACGCGGCACTGAAACCGCGGCTGTCCGGGTTTCATAACATTCTTCTGGGAGGGTTGGCCATGGGACTTGAGCTCCACGAGATCGAAGAGAAGATGACTTCTGTCGTTGAGTTCGCTGGTCTCCAAGATTCGATTGCCAGACCAATGGAGACTTACTCGTCTGGGATGAAAGCTCGTCTTGCATTTTCGATAGCGACTATCAGAGTTCCTGAGGTGTTGTTGATTGACGAAGCACTAGCGGTTGGAGACAAGCAGTTCAAAGAGCGGAGCTTGGCCCGGATTCAAGAGATTCGCCAACAGGCCAATACCGTGATCATGGTCACTCACAGCCTCGACGAAATCCGAAGGACCTGCACTCGAGCGGCATGGCTCGATCAAGGGACTCTGCGTGCTGAGGGTGCCGTTGAAGAAGTGCTCGAAATGTATGAAGCCTCGGGGGACGCCTGACCTCGGCTGGGTCGGCTACGCGTCGGCCCGACGCCCTGTGATAAACCGACACGCAAACCCAAGGCCCCCAAGTTTTCGAGGGTTTCGCAACACAAAGGCAAACCTTGCAACCGGAGCGGCTCGACCAAATACCCGGTCGAAAATTGCCGACCGCACCGAGGCGTCTGCGGGTGTTCCGAAGTTTGTGCCGGATGACTCGGCATCGTGTTCGGCCAGGTCGACCGGTCTGAACAGACAACGTAGCCCGAGTTTCATCGCGTCGGTCAAGAAGATGTACTCGTCACCGAGGTAGTTCGTCGCTCCTGCGCCGAATCGTTCGTCAAAAGTCAGTTTTCTTGAGAGAAGCGGAGCCTTCCGCGCGATTATTTCAATCGTTCCGAATTTGGCTGAGTTCCATCGGTTCAGCTTTCTAGCTCCTTTTGCGTAGCGCTTTCGGGGATGGCCCGTGAGATCAACAGAACGACCGGCCAACACCGCTACGTCGGCATTCGCATCCAAGAAGGCGAGAGCTTCAGACTGGCCTCTACTAAGAGGACGAGCGTCGTCGTCGGCGAACGCAATGTAGTTTCCCTTCGCCGATGAGATCACCGCGTTCCGGCTTCGGGCGACACCAAGAGAGTCGAGAGGCAGAAAGCGAATATCGCGGCGCATCGACGCCGATAGCGGTAACGACGAACACTCTCCCTGGATAACGACAAGAATCTCCGTGTCATCTTGCGCCGTTGGGAACTCAATGTTGTGGACCCGATCGCCAAGAGTTGAATAACCGATTGTCAGGCGCGGTGCAGACATGCTTAGACGTTATGCGACGAGGGCGGTCTGGTGGGTCAGAGCGACACGATCGCGCTGCTGAAGTCTCGACGGAGCGCGGCAAGGGTCGACGGGTCGATCGCAGAAAGTAGATTGTTTCCTTGCACCGGTTGTTCGCCGTCTCGAACCCGAGCAAGATTCAGGGCCCAAAGGGCGACAAAGTGGGCGATTTCGCGACCCTGGTCGAGGACCACAACGTCGCCGCACCGTTTGTTGCGGAAGGCGTCGTGTGCACGACCTGTGGCGCGGGGACCGTTTTCGTCTAGTCGGTAGCAGAGCGCGAACGGCGCACGCAAGTAGTCAAAGTCCGCGGTGACGGTGGTGCCCATTGCTGCTTCGCCGAAGTCATCGCGTACCCGCCCGACTTGAGACTTGGAGCAGCCAGCACCCGCGGTGGCGAAGTGAACGACCGGACGATCCCAGCCCGACAAGGCAGTTTGGCGTTCGCTCAAGGAGCGACTCCAGATGGGAATGAACGCGCTTAGGTGCTTTTCACGCTCCGAAGATTCGCCCGCGGCGAGCTTCTGGGAGAAGGTGCGTTCGCCGAGGTGGGTGATCCCGTCGCCCCGATACAACCGCTGCTCGCACCCAGAAGCAAGCAGCCGGTAGCCGAATTCGGTGTCTTCAACTCCTCGAACAACGACGTCGCGGAAACCACCGGTTCGTTCGTAGGAGGCGCGATCGATCGCGACGAACGCGCCGACCGCGGCGCGAAACGTTGATGAGCGAGGGTGTCGGAGGTCGGCCGACGCCGCCCAATGCCGTTCGCGCCAACCCTGCCCCGGTATCCGTGCTTCTTTGAGTTCCTGGGCTAGCCCGTGGAGGCCGGAGCGCTCAGAGATCATGAGGGCTTGGGGTGTGTCGATGCGACTGAAGCCGACGTTCGCATGAATTGCGCCCACGAAGCCATCATCGAATTGTTGTAGAACCGAACAGATCGCCTCGTCGGAAATCGAAATGTCGGCATCCGCGAATATGAGGATTTCGCCTTCCGATACCTCGGCAGCCTTATGACGCGAGCGGCCGGCTCCGAAGCCTTCGCCAATTGGGGCACGAACGATTTGTGCAGGCGAGTTCGGATCGGTTATTGCCAGTGGCGGATCGCTTCGGTCGTCGCAGATCACCAGGTCGACAGATCGAGTGTAAGAATCACGCCCCCGTTCGAAGAGCGCTACTGAGTCCTGGTTGTTCATGTTTGGCACGCACAACGTCGCCGACAATCGCGGCGGATGTGGAGCAACCCCGGCTGAGTCATCTGGGGTTGCCGCCTTGGCGATTGGTACCCCTGAGCTGTTGAGCCGAACGCCTGTTGTCGGAAGTGCGCTGATTGACCAAATTTCAGATGCGGCCTTTATGAAGTAATCGTTGTCGGCATCCCAGGTATGACCGCCGCCATGGCGAACATGAACGAACTCGTAGCCGTGGGTGCGAAAAGTGCCAAGACCATTCGTCTCGAAACGAGAAATAAGGTCTTGGTCGACGCCTCTTCGCACGTGTCCCCATCCGCCAACAGCTACAAGGGCATCGCGCGAAATCAGCAGAGCGCCTCCAGCCAGGAATCGGCTAACGGAATAGACGGGGCCGCCGCGACGCCGAACGAGCAGCCCGGCGCTCTCGAGCGCAACGAACTCGGCGGCCTTACCCGTGAGTGGCGAACGGGCAAGCGTTGCTGTAAGCAGCAAGTCGATCAGGTGATGAGGACCGTAGTGATCGTCGTCGTCGCATTTTGCAACGTACGAGGACGAGGAGGAGATGGATAGCTCTTGCAGCACGTCGCCGAATAGAACATCAGAGTCGAACTCCTCAACGCTGCATGAGGTGATTGCGCCGCCCGAAAAGTTGAAATCGCTGAGCTCGTCGCGCCCAAACCCGTGAAGGCCTATATGTAAGTCGACATCTACGTGCTCCTGGGCGCTGATCCGGTCGACGGCTGATTGCACAAGCTCGGCTCGCAGGGTTGAGAGCACCACCGAAACTCTTGGTTTCACGCGCTCGTACCCATCGCGATCAGCAACGAAGAGGGCCCGGAATTGTGTCAGAGCGACGTGTGCGAGTTCGATATGAGACTTGATCAGCAGGTCCTCGAGTATTAGGTGCGGGCCGAGAAGCGATCGGCCAGTGGTAGCGCGCTGGCCGTCGCAATGACCGAACACGACCGGCCGACCGGACAAGAGCACAGGCACGATGAACCGCAGCCACCTGCTTATCTGCTGTTCGGCAGGCTCCTGGCATATGACGATGCGTGCGTCACTAACTAGTTCGTGGCTCTTGGCGTCCCATGAGTCGCGGAGCTCAAGATCGACATATTGTGAAGTAGCCGTGTCGCTCGGCTTGAAGGTGCGAAATAGCTGTCGCCGGGTGCGGTACCGATCGAGCCGACCCGCGATCCCACTCCGGATAGCGGGAAGCCCTGAGTAGCGGCAAAGATCGTCGAAGTCTTGATCAGCTCTGCGACGAAGCGCTACCAAATCTCGGTGCCGTAATTCTGGTTTGTCTGCCTCACCGGATCCCATCAGTCGTAGCCGTATCCGATGGATTCCGGGGACTACAGCGACAAACTGTTGAGGACCTCGGCGAACGCGACGAACCGCTGGGCGAATCGCACGTCGGAAAAGCCCCAGCACTTCCCGGTTGCGTCGGCGAACAAACCATTGGGCCTTTTTGATTCTGCCAACGATTCGCCAGCGCACCCCTCGGTAAATCCAGATCGCCTTGTGTGTTAGGCCTATTACCCGCCACCGGACTCCCCGGTACAGCCAGCCGATTGACCGACGTAGGGGAGTGAGGTCCGACACGGGGTCAGACCCCTTGCTACTTTCGCTCGGGTCCCGCCACTCCGAACGCAGGCTCACGGCAGTGGCATCCCTACCAACGCGACACGTCGGCCTCTAGGTGACGAAAGCATCACAGATCGGTCAGGGTCTCGGTTGGGCCAAACGGTATCGATCTTTGGTTGGTTGCTCACGCCTTCCAGGATTAAGAAGCCGAGAGCATTTACACGGTCGGTTATCGACGTGCGAGAAGCTTGTTTCGCGATGTACTCGTTGAGCTGTTCGTCGACGCTTCGGCCCGAGTCGTCCTCGACGAAACCGCTGGAGAAACCTGCGACCTTGCAGTCTGAGTACCAAGCAGCTTGTGGGACTCGGGTGGTGAATAGACGGCATTCCTCGCCGAGCAGGTCGTTGGCTAAGACCGACGCAACCCGAACTTGTTCGAAACCTTGCAACCGATTGTGCATATTGGATACGCCGATGAAGGTGCGACTTCCAACGATCAAATAGACCAACGAAACGGCGACAATCAGAAGCCCTTGCGAGGAGCTTGTTCGATTCCGAGTGGCTTCATCGCTGGCTGACCGACGCGACGGTCGGTCGCTCTCCACTGCGACCCAGTACCCCCAAGCTAACATCGCTGCGCCGATTGCGAATTCTGGAGCTAAGTAAGTCGTGACGAACTGGCGGACAGTCAAGCCATAGAGAAGTACGGGCGTTAGCGAGATCGCTATGACCATGGCGAGTGCCACGATTCGCCGATAAATGAGCAAACGGACCACGACCATGATGGCGAGGAGGGTGAAGATTGCGGCGTAGGACCAGCCCCAGAACGCTCCGTTGAATCCATAGTCGACCGGTCCGGGAGCCAGAATGGTCTTAAGGTCATGGACCCAGTTTGAACTCGCATTGCCGACTTCTGTGATCCGCGCCTGCTTTGCGCCTATCGGCGAGGCGTAGCGAGTGAGGAGTTGCGAGGTCAACAGATATCCGACCACAACCACTGACGTAGCTCCGGCAGCCACGAACGAGACGAGCTGTCGAGGGTCTTTGCTGCGGGTGTATCTCCACAGTACTGCTAGCCCGATAATACCAAGCGGAGCGACGACGAACATGACCGCTCCAAACCGCACGGTCGTAGCGATGCCGAGGCTTATGGGCACCATGAACAACGGACTCGAGGTTTCGTTCGTGTACGAACGCAAAGCGAAATAGACCGCTAGCACGCTGAAGAAGGCGCCAGGGTGGTCAGCGAATGCCAACGTGGAGGTTGCGAGGAACCCCGGACAAGCGATCGTGATAGCGATGGCGGATGTGCCTACCCTGGGCTTGTTGAATAGGTCGAGCGTGGCAGCAATGACGGCGAGGAGTCCGACCGAAAAGATGACAACGACTCCTCGTGCAACGAAATCTGATATTCCGGCAACTTCGAAGGCGAGTCCAAGGAATGCTGGGAATCCGGGCGCTCGAAGATCGCTCCAATAGCCGCTGCTGATGGTTGACCAGTCGAAGTTTGTGAGCGCAAGGTCCTTAGCGCGAGCGGCGTAGACCGCCTCGTCCCAGCCGAGTGGGCTTTGCTCTCGCAAGACCACCATTGAGACGACCATCGAAACGATAAGCGCGCCTAAGCGACTAGTACGTCGGTCCAACCGGTCGCCAAGCGCTAGTTCAGAGTTCATAGCGGGCGTACTCTACTTCAGGTCGGATTTCTTGCCGCGCCGACGGCGCTAATCACTCCCCAGGTATTGGGTTAGTTGTCAAACTCGGCCTTGGCGTCGACCAGCGACTCGAAGAGGTACTGGCCAAACGATCGGTCGCAGATGATGCGGTAGGACCGCACTCCGTCGACGTCGTCGCGGATGACATCACACCCAACCGAGGCG
>Ga0114933_10003167_pt1 | contig 16348 bp, 17 predicted proteins | sample 4SBtaG_FD_89691 | JGI IMG/M metagenome (GOLD analysis project Ga0114933, IMG submission 89691) | Deep subsurface microbial communities from Kolumbo volcano to uncover new lineages of life (NeLLi) - 4SBTROV12_W25 metaG | ecosystem: Environmental > Aquatic > Marine > Volcanic | place: Kolumbo... | reverse complement strand
TTTGATCCGTTTTGGGCAGCGGTCGAGGAGTTCGACGTGCCGATCTGGGTTCATCCGCTCGGCGTGCCGGAACTAGATAGGCTGCAGGGAAACGGCTTCCTGAGTAATGTCATCGGCAACCCTCTCGACACGACACTCGCACTATCGCATATGATTTTCGAAGGCGTGCTCGACCGGTTCCCGAATCTCAAGGTCGCATCAGCCCACGGTGGCGGTTATATCGCCTCGTACGCGGATCGTGCCGACTACGGCTGTCAGCGATCTCCGCAAAACTGCAACAAGACGCTCGAACGCCGGCCGACGGACTACCTAAGGGATATGTACTTCGACTCACTCGTCTTTACGAGCGAGAATTTGCAGCACCTGGTTGCGCAATACGGCGCGGATCACATCGTGGTCGGCTCGGATTATCCGTACACGTGGGCCGATCGGCCCATCGATCACGTGTTAGAAACACCGGGATTGAGCGATGCGGAGAAGATTGCGATTGTCGGTGGCAACGCGTTGGAGCTTTGGGGAATATCTGTCTGAAGTAAAGCTAGGCCGCGACTGCGCGTTAGCTGCTGGCAGAGCAAGGTACCTTGGGCATACTATCATCAGGAGAATGAGCGCGGCCGAACGTCGCCGAAGGAGAGTCACCATGAGAAGTATCATCGTCGCCAGCGCTGCACTATGGGCCGTTTCCGCGCACACGCAAGACGCTCCGGCTATGTGCGAAAGCCTTGCTTCATCATTGAAGTTGAATGTCACGACCGTGACTTCGTCGATTCCTGTGACGTCCGGGCAGTTCATGCCACCGGACGGCCAGACTTTGCAGGCCAACTTGCCGGCGTTTTGCCGTGTCGAGCTTACGATCGCACCAACGGAGGACTCCGACATCAAGACTGAGGTTTGGCTACCGATGTCTGGTTGGAACGGCAGATTTCTTGCCGTCGGCAACGGTGCCTGGGGCGGTTCGATACAGTACAACGCATTGGGTAACGGTATACGCCGCGGGTATGCAACCGCTTCGACCGACACCGGGCATACCGGGAGCGATGCGAGTTTCGCGATCGGTCATCCGGAGAAACTCATCGACTTCGGTTCTCGCGCGGTGCATCAGATGGCCGTTCAGGGTAAGGCAACGGTTGACGCGTTCTACAATAAAGCACCGGATTATTCGTACTTCAACGGTTGCTCCGGTGGCGGGCGACAATCGTTTATGGAAGCTCAGCGCTATCCGGACGACTTCGATGCGATCATTGCCGGCGCGCCGGGTTACGATCGAACGGACGTAGCCTTCCAGACGCTCGGTATGATTCGGGCGACGCATGAGACACCGGAAAGTTATCTAGAGCGCGCGGACTTCACTCTGATTCACGAGGCGGCTATGCAAATGTGCGATGCGCGTGATGGCCTAGAAGACCGGCTCATCAGCGACCCGGTCGGCTGCGATTTCGATCCGGGTGAGCTCCAATGCAAGAGTGGTGAAACAAGCGCTTGCTTAAGTGAGCCACAGGTTACGGCCGCACGCGAGATTTACTCGACGATCACCGACCCTCGAACAGGCGAGATCCTGACGACGGGCATGGAGCCGGGCAGCGAGCTACTCTGGGAACGTGTCGCTGCAAGAGAGCCACACCAAATGTACATCAGTTTGTTCCAGCATGTGTTGTTCCCCGATGAGAGTTTCGATTTCCGCGACATCAGTGTTGTTGAGCATCTCGATTACGCACGCGAAGTTGACGGTGGAATTTACGCAGCGACATCTGCTGATCTCGAACCATTCATTAGCGGTGGCGGGCGCCTACTGATCTATCATGGCTGGGCGGATCAAAACATTCCGCCGGCAGGCTCGATAGACTACTACGAACAGGTTGTCGAAACGCTCGGCAAGGAGCGCACCGAAGAAGGCGTGGCTCTTTACATGGTGCCAGGCATGGGTCATTGCGGCGGTGGGCACGGGCCGAACGAGTTCGACATGCTCAGCGTGCTCGAGCAGTGGCGTGAGGAAGGCAGAACGCCAGCGGCCGTGCTAGCGACTCAGCGCGAGAACGGAGAGGTCTTGCGCACACGCCCATTGTGCCCATACCCGCAGGTTGCGCGTTACGACGGCACCGGGAGCGTCGACGAGGCAGGCAATTTTGCCTGTGCGACGCCATAGAGCGTCCTCGAAAAAATGACCGAGGGTGGGATCGTTTTGAATAAAATGGTGGCCAGGGGTGGAATTGAACCACCGACACGCGGATTTTCAGTCCGCTGCTCTACCAACTGAGCTACCTGGCCTTAAAAGGTGACCGTATTAGACCGGTACGACTTACGGCGAGTCAAGACCATCAGCCTAGCGTTTTTCCTCGCTATAATCATAGATACAGAATTTAAAAGCTCAGAAACACCCCAACCGAGGGCTAATAGAGGATAAAAACAGCTATGAGTGAAGAAAAAATTTATCCGGTAGCACACCGAGTTGCTGCCGAAGCTTGGACAGATAAATCAACATATCAAAACCTCTACAAATCATCCGTCGAAGATCCTGTTGCCTTCTGGGGAGACCAGGCAATGCGATTGGATTGGATAAAAGACTTTACGGAAACTAAGGATGTTTCTTATGAGACATCAGACTTACATATACGCTGGTTTAGTGATGGTGAACTAAATGTTGCAGCTAACTGTCTAGACCGACATCTAGAAATACGCGGAGAACAGACCGCCATTATCTGGGAGGGTGATAATCCCAGTGAAGAAGAGAATATCACTTACAAGGAGCTACATAACCGAGTGTGTCGATTTGGCAATGCATTGCGCAACCTGGGAATCAAAAAAGGTGACCGAGTTACTATCTATATGCCCATGATCCCAGAAGCCGCAGTCGCCATGTTAGCTTGTGCGCGGATTGGTGCGGTGCACTCTGTTGTCTTTGGAGGCTTTTCTCCGGAAGCTCTTAGGGGAAGAATAGAAGACTGCTCTTCCAACATCGTTATAACAGCAGACGAAGGGCTACGGGGCGGCAAGTCGATACCACTCAAAGCAAATGTAGATGCCGCTCTGGTAGGTCTACCTGAAAATCATGTAGAGACAGTGGTCGTGGTAAGACGAACAGGTGGTGAAATACTCTGGAAAAATGACCGGGATCATTGGTATCACGAAATCACAGCTTCAGCAGATGCAAACTGCCCAGTTGAGGTAATGAATGCAGAAGACCCTCTCTTTATTTTGTATACCTCTGGCTCGACAGGAAAACCAAAGGGAGTGCTTCACACATCTGGTGGCTATTTAATGTTTGCGGCGATGACCCATCAGCATGTTTTTGATTACCATGATGGCGATATTTACTGGTGCACTGCCGATGTTGGTTGGGTGACTGGACACTCCTACATCATCTATGGGCCATTAGCTAATGGCGCAACAACACTAATGTTTGAGGGAGTTCCAAATTATCCCGATACCAGCCGCTTCTGGCAGGTTGTCGACAAACACAAGGTCAATATTTTCTATACCGCTCCTACCGCTATTCGTGCGCTTATGAGAGATGGAGAAGAACCTGTAAAACGATGTTCTAGATCAACACTCCGATTGCTAGGAACTGTAGGTGAACCCATAAACCCTGAAGCCTGGGAGTGGTATTACAAGGTGGTGGGTGAAGAACGATGCCCCATTGTTGATACCTGGTGGCAAACGGAAACTGGCGGCATCATGTTGAGCCCTCTGCCTGGTGCTACAGCCCTGAAACCTGGCTCCGCAACACTCCCTTTCTTTGGTATTAAGCCAGCCATCGTAGATCATGAAGGTAGCCTTTTAGATGGCCCTACAGAGGGCAACCTAGTCATACTTGATAGTTGGCCAGGTCAGATGCGCACCGTCTATGGGGATCATGAACGCTTTATTAAAACCTATTTCAGTCAATTTCCTGGCAAGTATTTTACAGGTGATGGTGCTCGTAGAGATTCGGATGGGTACTACTGGATTACTGGTCGTGTGGACGATGTTATCAACGTCTCAGGACATCGCATGGGTACCGCTGAAGTTGAAAGTGCTTTAGTAGCTCACCCAAAGGTTGCTGAAGCAGCTGTTGTGGGATTCCCTCATGATATAAAAGGTCAGGGAATATATGCGTACGTCACGCTAAACGCAGGAGAAGTGCCTGATGAATCGCTCCGCAAGGAACTCATTTTATGGGTAAGAAAGGAAATTGGACCGATCGCTAGCCCAGACTATCTACAATGGGCGCCAGGCCTTCCAAAAACTAGGTCAGGGAAAATCATGCGGCGTATACTTCGTAAGATTGCCGAGAATGCTTATGATGAACTCGGAGACATATCAACTTTAGCAGAACCTACCGTTGTAGATGAGTTAATTGAAAACCGTATGAATCGATAATATTAATTCATACAAAAAATAATTTGTTTTATGATTCTGCTAAGAAATCCGGTGGTTTCTCAGAACCTCCACCAAAGAAAAACTTTTCCATTTCCTGCTCAAGAAACTGACGTGCCTTGGGCTCGATTGGAGTCAACCGGTACTCATTTATAAGCATGGTCTGATGCCCTAGCCACCGTTGCCAAGCCACTTTAGATACATTATCAAAAACTCGCTGACCAAGGTCGCCAGGATAAGTAGGTCTATCTAAACCCTCTGATTCGACACCAAGCAACACACACTTAACAGTTCGGCTCATCTCTTAATATTCCTCTTTATTAAAAGTGACTTCAATAAGATCGCAACGGGCGTCGAGACGCCAACCTGGATCTCTTCAACTGGGTTATACCAGAGCTGTCCCTTTTTAACGAGAGCTGCGCATGATGTATCAGAAATTCGGGTTAATAGAGGATAGATGCTTAGATCAAAATGGGTAAATGAATGATCTATTTTTTTCATGGGGATTTGCGTGTCAATCTGCAACCCAAGATTCTGATAACACCACAATTCAGGGTCTTCGCTCGCGGCAAGTTCAGGTAAACTATAAAGCCCTCCCCAGATCCCATTCGCCTCTCTTTTTTCAAGAAGAACCCTTTGTTGAGAATCTTCAATAAGCAGCATTCTTACTTCCCGGTGGACGCGTTTTTTGCGAGGCTTACGGCCAGGAATAATCTTTTGTAAACCCCTTTGTCTTGATACACATTTCACATTCACAGGACATTCTTCACAACGAGGCTGCGCTCGAGTACAAAGGGTAGCACCAAGATCCATTACAGCTTGAGTATAGTCGGCTATCTTATGAACTGGTGTGTGTTTTTCGGATAACTCCCAAAGTCGCTTTTTAACTGTTGTCTGCTCGGGCCAACCTTCCACGGCATGATAGCGAGCCAACACCCGCTTTACATTGCCATCCAGTATTGGCGCACGCTTTTTATAAGCCATGGCTACTATTGCGCCTGCCGTTGAGCGGCCAATACCTGGCAAGCTCATAAGCTCTTCTAATGTCTTAGGGAAAGAGCCATTTTCATCATCTATTATAAGTTTTGCGGATTTGTGTAAATTGCGGGCCCTTGCGTAATAACCAAGCCCTGCCCAAAGCTTGAGAACCTCATCCAATGTAGCAGTAGCTAAGGCTTCCACCGACGGTAGCTTTTTTATAAACCGATTAAAGTATGGGATAACAGTGGCAACCTGTGTTTGTTGCAACATGATTTCGGAAACCCATACCCGATAGGGCGTGGGATCTACCTGCCAAGGCAAATCATGACGACCAGACTGACTAAACCAATTGATTAGTTTTCTTGAGAAGTCGTCCACTATGGTGCTGTGCTTACTGTAGTGTTCTCCTGGGCTGCACTTTCAAGCCTATCTAACGCCGGACGGGCGTCGCGCTCCAAACGCATCTTAATTGCCCAGGGCCCAATGACGGGAGGTACCCAAAAATCCGGTTCCATTTCCATAGAATATTTAATAAAGGTTCCACCATTTCTAGATTCCAGTTCCCACTCGGAAACCGAATATAGGAAATCACTTTGCTCTGGCAAAACAGTGGCACGAATAAAAACAGGTGGGCTTAATTCAAGTCGCTCTATGCGATGAAAGCTTTTACAAAAAAATAGAACACAACCTCTTATGGTCGTATAAACCACCGGGTCGCCATTAGAATCTGGATCCATATATCCAGCATCTGTAAAAATGCTTGAGATTTTTTCAAACTGTTCATAATCAACTAATACCTTGAATACCTCTTCTATGGGCGCACTCAAATAACTCTCGGATACCAAATGGTAACGTCTTCCCTCATGCCTGACTTCAACAGATTGCAAAATTGCTGCCATAAGTACAGCACTACTTAAGATGGCGAAAAGTATTAATGCGATTCGGACCATGCTTTTACCTAATGAATATTCGTAACTGGAGCGGGTGAGGGGAATCGAACCCCCGTCTTCAGCTTGGGAAGCTGAGGCCCTACCATTAGACGACACCCGCCATACACAACTGGATTAATTCTACAGTACGAAGCAAGACTGTTCGCCTCTATAAGCCTAGAATCCCTACTATGACAAAACGGCCTTATCGCAAAGTACGGAGCTTCGTTAATCGCCCTGGTCGATTAACGAATGCTCAACGGAGAGCTCTAAACCAGTTGTTCCCTCGTTGGGGAATTGACTTTGGAGCCCCAATTGATATGCGAGATCTGTTTAATCGTGAAACTACTCGAGTACTAGATATTGGATTTGGTGATGGCGAAGCCTTACTAACTTTAGCAGCAAATAATCCAACTATAGATTACCTAGGTATAGAGGTTCATGAACCCGGGGTTGGCCACTTGCTGCTAATGCTCGAAAAAGCAGGTATTACTAATGTACGAATTATTCAACACGATGCTGTTGAGGTTATTTCAGATATGCTTCTAGACTGTCAATTCGATGCAGTTAACCTATTTTTTCCAGACCCGTGGCCTAAAAAACGCCATCATAAACGACGGCTTATACAGCCAGCATTTATTAATGATGTAAGCCGTATATTAAAAGCTAATGGATTACTGCATATTACAACTGACTGGGATAATTATGCTGAGCACATAAGGGAAACTCTCAAAAAAAATGGGCTCTTCTCTCTAATAAATGAGGATAAAAGTCTTCCGCTGATGTGCAGACCACCCACAAAATTTGAGAGGCGTGGCAAGAAGCTTGGTCATAATGTGACAGATTTTTACTTTTGCCTGAAGTGAATTATCACTAAGGCATTAAGCAGCAAAGCTTATTCGGTTAGCTTAACAAAGCATCTAGTTCTTGTGCTTCAACCAAAATCTTCCCGCCTTTTATTGTAATTGTTATCGTTTTAAGTCCCGCACCTGGACAAGGTCCACTTACACAAATCCCATCCATAATTCGAAAACGCGCCCCATGTGAATTACACATAATCAAATCATTTTCTTGCGTTAAAAAACTATCCTTTTGCCAGTTTAAAGCATGGCCGGCATGAGGACATCGGTTTACAAAACCGTAAACACAATTATTTTTTCTGACCACAAAAAACTCAAGTGGCCATGAGCCATCACCCCAAGTGAACTGTCGGCTACCAGGATCAGCAATCTCCTCTAGATCACATAGAACTGTGCTCATGATTCATTCTCACCTTGCCAACTTATTTTTATCTGGTTGGTTAACGTCTTAGTTTCAATTACATTGGTATCCAGTCAGGCCAGATAGGCTTCATAATGACTTAAATTGCACCTTAGTATGGAGTACATATTATCTGCTGGATACAACTTAGAACTACCTTATCTATGACAAGGCCATATCTTGATTGCTCACTCTAACTCAGGGCGTCGACCCTGGCAGCAGATTCTTCTGAATCGCCACATGCTCATCTGTGTCTTTCAAGGCTTCTCCTCGGGCATGCCTCTTTATGTATTGGTACAACTTATACCAGCATGGTTGCGTACCGAAGGCGTCAATCTGGCTACAATCGGCCTTTTTACAATTGTTACTTTACCTTATACCTGGAAGTTTCTGTGGGCACCGTTTCTAGATCGCTTTAGCTTGCCCTTCCTGGGTCGTCGGCGCGGTTGGGCGATAGCGAGTCAATGTCTTCTACTGTTATGTATAACTCAGTTCGGGGCTTTTAACCCGAATGAAAACCTGGTTGCAGTAATCTGGCTAGTCTTTCTAACTTCTTTATTTAGTGCCACACAAGATATCGTACTTGATGCCTACCGAAGAGAAATGCTTGCCGACGATGAGTTGGGCACAGGTAACTCTATCTTTATAAATGCCTATCGCGTCTCATCGCTGGTTCCAGGTTCACTTGGGTTTGTATTAGCAGACTTCCTACCATGGACAACAGTTTTCTGGTTGGTAGGAATATTTATGATTATTGGAATCATCACTACATTGCTAATACCAGAAAGTTCTAACGATCAAATAGCCCCGCGTACTGTCCGAGAAGCTATTGTTGAACCTTTTACAGAGTTTTTTCATCGGGATGGGATCAAATCTGCTCTACTCATACTTGGCTTTATGTTTTTTTACAAACTTGGCGACAATATGGCCGTCGCACTACAAACCCCTTTCTTTATCGATATAGGATTTACTCTGACAGAGATAGGCGTAATAGCAAAGTTTGTAATTCTTGGCTCTACTATTACCGGAGCCCTTCTTGGCGGATTACTGATGTTACGGTTATCTATAAACCGTGCATTATGGATTTTTGGGTTTATTCAAATAATTTCTATTTTCGGATATGTGGCGCTTGCCAAAATTGGCAATAACCTTTACGCATTAGTGGCGGCAGCGAGTATCGAATATATTGGTGTCGGTTTGGGAACGGTGGCACTTACAGCTTTTATGGCAAAACAAACTAGTCGCCGTTTTACTGCAACGCAATTTGCACTTTTAACAAGCCTGATGGCAGTACCAAGGACCTTTGCTAATGCCACAACCGGTTTCATCGTAGAAGCAATTGGCTATTTCAATTTTTTTCTTCTTTGCGCATTATTTGCAGTACCTGGAATGCTGCTCTTATTGGCGGTCGCGCCATGGTCGGATCCAAATGATTCAATTCAAACCAACCGATAGATCACAAACGTATCTCCCTAGCTCTATTGAAGCCTTGTATGATATGGGCGTTGGCACTTCTTAATTATGAAAAATTATAAGACGCAATTCCTAAATTTAGCGCTAAAACATGGCGCACTGAAATTTGGAAGGTTTGAATTAAAGTCAGGACGTATAAGTCCCTATTTTTTTAATGCTGGTCTTTTCAATACTGGCTATGCAGTAGCAGGTTTAGGGCAATGTTATGCATCTGCACTAAATAACATTGATATTAATTTCGACATGCTTTTTGGACCAGCTTATAAAGGTATCAGTTTGGTTGCCCTTACCGCCGCTATGCTAGCTGAAAATCATGGCGTTGATTATCCCTTTGCTTATAACCGCAAAGAAGCAAAAGATCATGGTGAGGGTGGTACAAACATCGGTGCAACCATCAAGGGTCGAGTACTAATCTTAGATGATGTTATTACGGCCGGAACAGCAGCAACTCAAGCAATTAAGATAATCCATTCTGAGGGCGCTGAACTAGCAGGAATTGTTGTTGCACTAGACCGAGAAGAAGTTGGACGTGAAAGCCAGCTTTCAGCAGTACAGGAACTTCAAAATAAAATTGGCGTTCCTGTTCGAAGTATTGTGTCACTTACGGACCTGATCAGTCATTTGGAAAGCGGCAGCGAATTAGAAAAGTTCCTTCCCGCGGTACGCGAGTATAGAGAACGTTATGGTGCACCCTCAGATGAATAAACGTAATGAAGCCCTATCACTTGCTCCCAGTGTGACCAAAGCCACCAACGCCACGGGTGCTTTCTTCAAAAGACTTTACTAATTCAAACTCTGGTTGAACGACCGGGACTATTACAAGCTGGGCAATACGTTCTCCAGGCTCTATAACAAATGTTTTAGACCCACGATTCCAACAAGAGATCAATAACTCACCCTGGTAGTCTGAATCGATTAGGCCCACTAAGTTACCAAGTACAATGCCGTGCTTGTGACCAAGCCCTGAGCGAGGAAGTATGATTGCTGCTAGATTCGGATCTTCTATATGGATAGCCAGGCCAGAATGAATCAACTCACAATCACCCGGATTGAGTTCCAGCGGCACATCTAAGCATGCACGCAGATCGACTCCTGCTGAACCGTCCGTGCCACGCACAGGCAAAGGAATCTCTGACCCAAGCCGCTCATCAAGCACCTTGAGACGTATAGGTCGCAAATTTGTATTTGTCATAAGCGACTCCAAGGCTTATTTACCCGGCTTGAGATGAACTTTTTTTGGAGGATACAGAGCAATAACACTCAGCAATTAATTGGATTAATTTTTTTGCTATTACAGGTTTTGAGGCCTGCTCCAATTCTACATCCCCATCTTTCCAGAAAACCTTGAGTGCATTAGTTTCTTGATCGAAACCACAATCAGGCCCAACACGATTTGCTGCAATCATATCGAGTCTTTTTTTAATCAATTTGTCACGAGCATTCTCTACAACATTCTGGGTCTCAGCAGCAAAACCAACTGTAAAAGGACCATCATGAAGTTCAGCAACGCTTGCCAATGTATCCGATGAACGAACCAATTCAAGACTCATAGTTGCTTCATTTCGTTTTAATTTCTCGCTAGCTTCTGCTTCGGGCCTATAGTCAGAAACAGCTGCACAGGCAATAAATAAATCAGCCTCTTTTACTCGCTGATGTACAGCCTTATACATCTCTTCGGCTGTTTCAACTTCAATTCTCTCAACGCCAGGTGGCGTATTTATTGAGACTGGACCGCTAACAAGCACTACATGAGATCCAGCCTGTTGTGCGGCAGCGGCTAAAGCAAAACCCATTTTTCCTGAGCTTCTATTCGTAATGTATCTCACCGGGTCTATAGGCTCCCGCGTCGGCCCAGCCGTAATAAGTGTTGTAAGCCCCTTTAGGGACTGTGAAGCAAGCTGAACTGGCGCTTCAAAAATTGCCTGAACAATATCTGTTGGCTCTACCATACGACCTAAGCCTTGGTCTCCACAGGCCTGTGCGCCCTCAGCCGGCCCTAAAAAACGAATACCACGACTTTCTAGTAGAGTTCGGTTTTGTTGTACAGCCTTGTTAGACCACATGGCCTGATTCATTGCGGGAGCTAGAATAACAGGAGCGTTCGTCGCCAAAGCTAGCGTAGTCAACAAGTCTCCGGCCAAACCAGCCGCCAACGAACCCATAACATGGGCAGTTGCCGGTGCTATTAAAACTAAATCAGCCCAACGAGCCAGCTCTATATGTCCCATGGCCGCCTCAGCGGCCTCATCCCAGAGATCATCTCTAACCCTTCGACCCGAAACGGCTTGGAAGGTTGAAGGCGATATGAATGTCTTAGCGGATTGGGTCAGCACCACCTGCACATCAGCACCTCGCTCCCTAAGCCGTCTTACCAGATCAAGACTCTTGTATGCAGCTATGCCGCCGGTGACACCTAGGATTATCCTCGGTCCATTATGATTTTCATTTTTTTCCATGGATTAATACCGAGCCAAGAAACAAGACATAATATTTGGCTCACCAATAGTCTACGCTGGTAGAGGTTAGCTTCAAAGCATTTGGATATGTGCTGTTGTGTTTTCACAACAATATTAGCATCAAAATTAAGCCTGCTAGGGTTATAGCCTGATAAAAAGTCCCCATATAAGGGTGGAACCTGCCTCAATCAACAGGTATAGTCCCCGGCCTTATTGTTATACCACTATGGAATCGGATCTCATGTCAAGAACTTGCCAAGTCACTGGGAAACAACCGATGTCGGGCAACAATGTTTCACATGCACATAACAAGACGCGGCGACGTTTCTTGCCTAATCTGCATACTCAGAGATTTTGGCTAGAAAACGAAAAGCGCTTCATAAAACTTAAGATTTCACACAAAGGTCTAAGAATTATTGATAAGCTTGGAATTGAGCAGGTTGTAAAAGATCTTCGCGAACGCGGCGAAAAAATATAGAGGATGGATTAATGAGAGAAAAAATTCGGCTCACGTCCTCTGCTGGTACTGGACACTATTACACCACTACAAAAAACAAAAGGCTTCATCCGGAGAAGATGGAGACTAAGAAGTATGATCCCAAAGTACGTAAGCATGTCCTGTATAAAGAGGCTAAAATTAAGTAAGAGTGAAGTCCACTCTAACGCCTAATGTCTCTCACTCAAAGCGGTTTCTAGCGACATATAATATGCTCGCATAAGCTTTAATCATGCCTGAATTACCAGAAGTTGAAACGACTCGAAGGGGATTAGAACCTTTAATAGTTGGGAAAAAAATAAAAAAAGTATTAGTTCGCGAACCCCGTCTTCGATGGCCGGTCGACCCCATAATTTCCGATCGAATGCAATATCAGTCAATAGTTGACATCACAAGACGGGGTAAATATCTATTAGTATTAACAACCAACGATACCTTACTTCTACATTTAGGCATGTCGGGTAATTTACGTTACCTCAAGCACTCCTCAATACCCTCAAAACATGATCATATTGATATTTTGTTTTCATCTGGTGACCTTCTTCGATTCAATGATCCACGCCGATTTGGCAGTCTTCACTGCTTTAAACCCTCTGAAAAACACTGGCTTTTGAAGAATATCGGGCCAGAACCCCTCGGGCCTGACTTCACTGGTGACTACCTATGGAAAATTTCTCGGGATCGGCGTGTGGGAATAAAGCAACTTCTGATGAATAGCCATATCGTTGCTGGAATTGGCAACATTTATGCAAATGAATCGCTATTTAAAGCAGGTATCCATCCCACTCGAGCGGCTAAAAGAATTTCTTTTAAACGGCTAACGCGACTTGTAAAGGAATCACAACAAGTTCTTAAAGATGCAATCCAAGAAGGTGGCACGACACTTCAGGACTTCGTTGGAAGTGATGGTCGACCGGGATACTTTCAACAATCTCTGTCAGTTTATGGCAAAGAGGGCCAACCCTGTCCCCGATGTGATGAACAAATCAAGTTTCGTTCTGTTGGTCAACGAGCAACCTATTACTGCAGTAGCTGTCAACGTTAATAAAAAGCAATTCGTTCTATACTCAGCAGAAAACCATTAGGGCTCATAGTAACGAGGTTCTCCAATACCGCGCGGGTCTGATGCTGCCTGGACTGCATTCGTCGCCCGGTTCCATGTGACTATCTGGAGATTTCCATTACCCACTGTTCGCTGGTTCAACTCAAGCCTATGTCCCATTGACTCCAGTGCCGCTCTCTCTGCCCCTGTAAGAGAAGCATTCTCGAAAAAAATTCGGTCTGGAAAATACTGATGATGAAACCTTGGTTGGCCTGCCATTTCATTCGCGTCAGAACCTTCAATCCAGGACAGTCCTGAAAGAAAAACCATTGTAATTATTTGACTGCCTCCGGGACTACCCAGAATTGCTGCACCCTCTCTACTTCTTAAAATAGTCGGTGTCATGCTCGATAACATTCGTTTGCCAGGTTGAATGCTATTGGCATCTGAGCCTAACAGTTGATAGCCGTTTGGCTCACCAGGTTTTTTTGAAAAGTCGTCCATTTCATTATTCAAGAGAACACCTGTACCAGCCGCCATATACTTACTGCCATAGGAAAAGTTTATTGATTGCGTTGCCGCTACGATATTTCCATCCATATCCAAAATTGAAAAGTGGCTTGTTTGGTTTCCTCCCGCTAATTGAATTGGCTGAACGCCTGGCAAACTGGTGCTTGGAGTAGCCTGATCGAGACGTAAATTTGCGCGTTGACCCACCGCGTAAAATGGATGCAAGAGCATATCCAAAGGCATATCAATAAAATCTGGATCTCCTAGGTATTGGCCACGATCACGGTACGCACGTCGCATAATTTCCACTAAAAGGTGAACTCTTGTGACTGTGCTAGCACCTTTAATGTCATACCCAGAAAGCATATTAAACATGTTAATGAGCGCAACTCCACCTGCCGATGGAGGCGGCGCAGACACAATAGTCACGTCTCTATATGACCCGACCAGAGGCTCACGCTCAATAATTTTATAACTAGCTAAATCCTCCTCACTCCAAATGCCACCGTCTCTTTGCACACCTTCAAGTAACTTTCTGGCTACTTCTCCCTTATAGAAACCATCATGTCCTTCAAGAACTAGAGAACGTAGTGTTTTGGCAAGATCCATTTGGTAAATCGTACTGCCAACAGCGGGCACTTTACCGTCCGGAAGAAACACGCTTTTTGCCGAATCATTCATACCACTTGCAAGTCGTTCTAATCTACTCACATGCCAGTCATAAGCAGGAAATCCCTGTTCCGCAAACCGAATGGCTGGCTGCAAAGATTCACTTAGCGGCAAACGACCGTAGTTCTCAGCTAGATGTACAAGCGCAGCTGGCAAACCAGGAATTCCAGCAGCTAGGGGGCCATTACGTGAGGCACCTGGTAGAGGTTCACCATTTTCATCAAGATACATATCCGCTCGGGCAGCTGCCGGTGCCACCTCACGACCATCTATCATGATGTCTTTATCATCAGAGGCAAGATGCAAGAGAAAAAAACCGCCTCCACCCAATCCTGACCCATAGGGCTCTACAACACCTAACGCTGCGCTAACTGCCACCGCCGCATCAAATGCATTTCCTCCACGAGCAAGAATTTCTACCCCCGCCTCACTTGCCAATGGGTGTGCACTAGCGACGGCGGCTCTATTTGGTAGCGCGTTTGTACGTGTGCAGACAAGAGCACTTAGCGTCAATGCTAATAAGAGAAATCTGCTCCTAAAAAGCCTATGCATCATCCGTTCACTTGCCAAACTTAATCCTGAGCGCATCAGCCACACGAGGGTGAACAAATTTTTCAACATCGCCACCGAACTTGGCAACTTCGCGAACAAGACTAGAGGATATGCAGGCAAAGTTTTCTGTAGGAGTTAGAAATACCGTCTCAACTTCGTCAGTTAAATTACGGTTCATAGTTGCAAGCTGAGACTCATATTCGAAATCAGAAACCGCTCGTAGCCCGCGAACAATCACTTGTAAGTCATTTTTACGGGCAAAATTTACAGTTAGTCCATCATAGCCAGTCACAATAACTCCCGAAACTGGTTTTAACGCCTCTCGCGCAAGTGATATGCGCTCATCAAGAGTAAATAATGGCGTCTTGCCAGAACTAGCTGATATGGCAACAACGACCTTGTCAAAAAGAAGAGAAGCCCTATGCACTATATCTGCATGGCCTAGCGTTAAAGGGTCAAAAGTCCCTGGATAAATGGCGCTTACACTCATGAGCAATATCGTTTCAAATCAATATTAGATCTATTCTACGCTTGACAGGGTCCTATCGTCATTTCTTAAGGGCTAAAAGTCCATACACAACTTGGCCAGCCATACCCTGTTTCTTTACTATTAAGCTAGGATCAGACTCCACCATTTGATCAATTGGGTTTATATGTGGCTTTGCCTGGCGCTCTACATAAACTAAATTGTCGCAATTTACCCAAGGGGGCAACTGCAATATCACCTCAGACAAATCCATCATATAAGGCGGGTCCATAAAGACAATATCAAATAACTTGCTTGGTACTTTAGATATGATTTCTAAAACATCGGCCTTTATTACCTGAGCATTTGCACCAAAGATTGTCGCCTGTTTCTTCAAAGATTTTACTAACAGGGGATTGCTTTCAATAAACCATGCTTCATCTGCTCCACGAGACAATGCCTCAAGTCCTAATATGCCGGTACCTGCAAACAAGTCCAAACAACGGGCCCCAGGAACTATGTTTGATAACCAGTTAAATAAAGTCTCACGGACACGATCAGGCGTTGGTCGAACAGATGTATTTTGGCATACCTCTACCCTTCTCCCTCTCCATTGCCCCCCAATAATGCGCACGCTATCGGACACCTGTATACGATTCTTTCGCATGGATAGCCTCTTTTTAATTAGCGTTGAGGAAGAGTTAAGGCCCAGTATAATCCGGGAGCGACTTTACAACTGGGTGTAGAGACATAAAATTTAATATTTAACTTATGATGCCATCATTTAGCCTAAAAATTCCTGAATTCCTGAATAAGGTTAAGTCAGTAATAAAAATTAGCAAAGGAACGCTAACCTCGGACTCTAGTGGAATTTTCGAGGGTACAACTGCAGAAAAAGTCTTTGAAGAACTAGAAACACAGCTTCTCCTAGCCGACGTTGGCGTAGAGACCACTATGTGGCTACTTAACGAGGTCAGGCAGGAGGCTCTAACTAGTCGTGAAGAAGGGTTAGATATTGCCATCCTACTTAAGGGTAAGGTACGCGAATTACTAGAAACGATTGAAAAACCCTTTGTAATAGATCAGGCACACAAGCCTCACGTGATTCTTGTGGTTGGTGTTAACGGATCAGGAAAAACCACTACTATAGGTAAACTGACC
>Ga0114933_10003165_pt1 | contig 16351 bp, 11 predicted proteins | sample 4SBtaG_FD_89691 | JGI IMG/M metagenome (GOLD analysis project Ga0114933, IMG submission 89691) | Deep subsurface microbial communities from Kolumbo volcano to uncover new lineages of life (NeLLi) - 4SBTROV12_W25 metaG | ecosystem: Environmental > Aquatic > Marine > Volcanic | place: Kolumbo... | reverse complement strand
CGGGACCTGACTCATGCGCGAGATGCCCGCCTGCATGCCTCCGAAGAGGTTCGTGCCGCCGGCAGCATAGAGCTGCGAGACCCGCTGCATGAGCATCGCCCGGGTGTTCGGGCCGACGACCGTCGGCGCCGCCAGCTCCGTGACGCTGTTGGAGAAGCCGTAGATGGAGACGATGTCCCCATCGGCCGCGCTCTCGAGAAGACTGGCCGCCGCCATGCGTGCGTTCTGGATCTTGTCGCCGGCCATTGAACCGCTCATGTCCACCACGAGCGAGATGGCCATCGGCGCCCGGAGCCGCGTCCGCACTTGGCTGGGCGCGTCGACCCAGACCCCAACGTAGGTGTTGCCGTCGGCGCCGACCCTGAGCTGGGTCTGGATCGCAGATCCGTGAATCCAGTTCGTCTGCGCCGACACCGGGCTCGCCATCAAGGCGGCCAGGGCGACCACGACCAAGCTCATCTCTCTTCGCATTCCGTCTCCTCCGACTGTGGGAGGTGCAGACGCGCGGGAACGCGAAGTGATCTCCGGCGAGCTCAGTTCGGGAACTGAAAGAGGATCTCGTCGTCTCGAATCATGCCCAGCTCGTCTCGGGCGATGCGGCCGATCGCAGCTGGATCCTGGCGCAATCCGTCGACCTCGCGGTGCAGCTGCTCGACGTCGCGGCGCAGCCGATCGTTGACCCGCTCGACCTCGGCCAGTTCGCCTCGGAGCGCCTGATAGCGGGGCAACCCCTGCTCATCGAGGATGGAGAGCGGCACGCTGACGATCGAGAGGATCAACAGCCCAAACGGCAACATCCAGAGGCCGGCGCGTGCGAAACGACTCACGTATTCGCGATCCTGTATGGGCGAGCCGTGGGGGTCCACTTTCTGGGGACGTCGCTTTCTTGACCGGTCCGGCGGCTATCCGATAACCGACACAGGCCTAGCTGTACCCATGCCCTCGCTCGTTCATGCCGCGCTGACCATCCGCAAGACCGCCAGGGCCTCCTTTGGCTTCGGCGCGACGCTCGCGTTCACGGGCTTGCTCCTCCTCGGCGTGTTCTTGGTCGAACCGAGGGAGCTCGGGCTCGAGCACGGGGCGGTCGGCCTCGCCTGGCTCGCCATCTTCGGCGCGCGCCTCAACCATCGGGCGAAGGAGCGCGTGGTCGGCTCGGACGGGCGCTGGCTGGACCTCGAGCTGGGGTTGCTGCTGCTCGTCGCGACGCACGCCGGCGTTCAGATCGGCGGCGGGCTCACGAGCACGGTCTACCCCGTGATCTATGTGCTCGTGGCGTTCCTCTCCTCGTTCGCGCGTCCGCCGATGGGCACCGTGCTGATCTTCTCCGCGATCGGGCTCGAGGCGGTGCTCTTCGCGATCACGGAGCCGGAGCCCGTATGGGAGCGGTTCGCGCTTCACGGGGTGTTCATCCTGCTCTTCGGCGCGTTGAACGTGGTCTTCACCCGCGCAGAGATCGCGCGGGTCAGAGAGCGGTCCCGCAAGGCGCTCGACGACGAAAAGGAGCGGGTGAGAGACGAGAGCCGCTTCTTCCGGCTGGCCGGCGCGGCGAGCTCGAACGCCAACGCTGACCCCGAAGACAAGGTGTTTCGGTCGAGCCTGGAGCAGGTACACGACGCGCTCTACCACGTGCTCGAGCTGCTCAAGGCGACGCTCGATCTGAACACCTGTGTGCTGCTCATGCTCGACGATGAGTCCGGTGACCTCCGCATCGTGGAGCTCGCGACGGATTCGGATGAGGTCGCCGAGGGTCCCTTCGATCCCGGCGGCGGTGCCGTCGGGGCGGTCGCGACCCGGGGCCTCGTGATGAAGCTCGAGAACCTCAAGCGAGGCTACAAGGGCATCTGCTACTACCGGGACGGCGCCGCGGTGAAGAGTTTCCTCGGGGTGCCGGTCGAGGATCGAGGCAAGCTTCGCGGAGCGCTCTGCGCCGACCGACTCAGCGGCGCGCCCTTCGACGCCAAGGACGAAGCCGTGCTGGTCAACGCCGTCTCTCAGGTTTTGCGGGCGATCGAGAACGAGCGGGTCTTCGTGCAGCTCGAGAAGAGCAAGCGCGAGCAGACCTATCTTCACCATGCCTCGACGAGGCTGGGCGCGGCGCTGACCGAGGACGAGGTGCTCGAGGCGGCCCTGGGCGCGGCCAGCGACATCGCCCCGTATGACCTCGCCGCGATCACCCTCTACGACCCGGACACCCGCAAGCACACCGTGCGCATGGCCGTCGGCGAACTCGCGGACAAGATCGACCAGCTCGTCTTCCGAGACAACACCTCGCTGACCGCGATGGCGGTCAAGAACCGACACTACTTGCCCTACCGAGGTGAGTTCGACCCCAAGCAGCAGGTCGTCTACACCAAGCGCGTCAAATTGACGGGCATGCGCAGCCTCTTGATCCTCCCACTCATCGTCGGTGAGAAGGCGATCGGCACGCTGGCGATCGCCGCGAAGCGGGGCGACGCGTGGGGTCGGGCGGTGAGGCCGACGTTGACCGTGCTCGCCAACCAGCTGGCCGTCGCGATGAGCAACGCGGCTGCGGTGAGACGGCTCGAGGAGCTGGCGACCACCGACGGACTGACCGGTTGCCTCAACAAGCGCGCGTTCATGGAGGAGCTCGAGCGCAAGCTCGTCAGCGCGGAGCGGTTTGGTCGCAAGCTCTCGCTGCTCGTCACCGACCTCGACCACTTCAAGATGGTCAACGACACCTACGGACACGACGTCGGCGACGTGGTGATCAAGGAGCTCGGCTCGATCCTCATGCGCCTGAAGCGGGACACCGACGAGGTCGCGCGCTTCGGGGGCGAAGAGTTCTGCGTGCTCTGCGAAGAGACGGACACCGAAGGCGCGGTAATCCTGGCCGAGCGCATCCGAGAGATGGTCGGAGAGACGGTCTTCCAGAGCGACCTCGGGGAGTTCTCGATCCAGGCCAGCATCGGGGTCGCGACCTTCCCGATGGACGCGCAGACCGCGCCCTTGCTCTTCAAGATCACCGACCAGGCGCTCTACGCCGCCAAGCGCGGCGGTCGCAATCGCGTCTGCACTTCACAAGACGTTCCCTGAGGCAGGGGCCCACGTAGACTCGGCGCATGGCCGACGACTATGAGCGTACGTTCATGCCCGGTGATGGCGAGGTCCTGCACCGCCACAAAGCGACGATCCCGCGCTGGACGATCGGCCTGGCCGCTGGGCTACCCGCTGGGGCGGGCGCGCTCGCGGGCGTCATCCTCTTTGCGCTGAGCTTGATCTCGGTGCTGCCCGCACTCGCCATTCTTGGCGGCGCAGCCATCTACGCCGCGTTGATGACAGCGCTGATGGTGCTCACGGGCGTGGCTCGCCTCTCGGTCAGCGAGGGCGAGCTCCAAGTACAGATGGGCATGAGCCACCTCGACGTGCCGATCGATGAGATCACGTCGATCGAGATCGGCGAGAGCGGGACCCGCGCCAAGGGCATTGGCTTGCGCCTGCTCCTCGACGGTACCCGCGTCTACAACCTGATGGGCGACGCGAACAAGGCGGTGCGGATCCGGCGGGCCGGTGAATCGCACGACATGGTCTTTGTGTGCCGAGAGCCCGACGCGGTTCTCGCCGCGGTCCAGGAGGCGCGCACGAGGACCCCCGTGAAGGTCCGCGTCGCGGCCCCCGAAGAGGCCGAGCACGAGGTCGAGATCACCGCGGGCGCGAAAGAGAAGAAGCTCAGATAGCCGAGCAGAGGTAGTCGAGCGTGTTCACGAAGAGGTTCTGGAGTGCCGGCTGCGTGCCGCCGTCCGTGCCGGTCCAGTCCTCGAGCGCGCCGCTGCCGGAGCCGTTGCCGTTCCAGTAGACGACCATGCCGCGACCCGCGCCGATGCCCTCGGCGATGTTGAGCATGCTGGAGCCGCCGAGCTCGAGCAGCCGGACCGCGCCGCCGGTGGGCGTGCACTGATCGTGATCGCTCGTCGCAACCTCGATCGTCTCTCCCATCGTGAACGTCTGGGCGGGACCCATCGTGATCCGGTGGGTCGCGTCGACAACCGTAGCGGTGGTCGAGAAGGGTCCGTCGCCGGGCGAGGCGCAGCGAACCAGGGCAGCGAGCACCGAGTCGGTCGGGCTTCCGAGCGAATCGTAGCCGGTCACGATCAGGCGTCCGCCCGCTTCAATCCATGTGGTCAGGGCGGTGGCCTCTGCCGCGCTCAGCACCCGGTCATGCTCGTGCAGGATGATGTGCGAATAGCGTGCGAGCGTCGTCGCGTTCGCCGAGTGCACGCCGGTGGTGCCGTTGTTGTCGAGCACGTCGAAGGTGTGCCCGTTGAGCGTGAAGAGGTCCTGAATGCCCATGTTGGCGAACTGCGTCTCCTGGGAGATGAGCCCCCAGTAGCAGCCGGTGAACACGCCGCAACGGCCGGGCGGCGTCGTGCAGGTTCCGCCGGTGCAGTCGGTGCCCGCTCCGCAGCGCGCGCGGTCGGGGCAACGCGGGCAGGCGGTCGAGCCACCGCAGTCGATGTCCGTCTCGCCGCCGTTCATGACGCCGTCCGTGCACGAAGGCACCTGGCAAGCGCCGCCAGTGCAGATGCCGCTGAGGCAGTCACGGCCCAGGGTGCACATCAGCCCATCCGCGCAGCCGAGGCACATGCTGCCGCCGCAGTCGAGGTCCGTCTCCTCACCGTTGGTGAGCCCGTCCCCGCAGCCGGGGGCGTTGCAGCGACCAGTGGGCCCGTCGCAAATCATCGACGCGCAGTCGCTCGGCATCGTGCAGAGGAAACCCGGCGCGCAGGCCGGACAGACAGAGCCGCCGCAATCCACGTCGGTCTCGTCCTGGTTCTGAATCCGGTCGCTGCAGGAGATGCACGTCCCGGACACACAGGTCATCGACGCGCAGTCGGTCGGAAGCACACACATCCTGCGATCGACACACGCCGGACAGAGCGTGCCGCCGCAATCCACGTCGGTCTCGTCGCGGTTCTGCGTGCCGTCCATGCAGGAGGCGCAGACGCCCGCGAGGCAGTCCATCGATCCGCAGTCCGAGTCCGCCGTGCAGACGAGTCCGTCGGCGCAGCCCGGGCAGAGCGAGCCGCCGCAGTCCACATCCGTTTCGTCCTGGTTCATCACGCCGTCGCTGCACGAGATGCAGGTGCCCGCCTCGCAGGTGCTGCCCTCGCAGTCCAAGGCCGAGAGGCACATGAGCCCATCGGCGCAGCCGGGGCAGAGCCCGCCGCCGCAGTCGACGTCGGTCTCTTCGGCGTCCTGGATCATGTCAGTGCACGAGACGCACCCGCCATCGAAGCAGCGCATGCCCTCGCAGTCGCTGTCGATCGCGCAGGCGAGGCCGTCTCGGCAGGCGGGGCAGGTCGCGCCGCCGCAGTCGACGGAGGTCTCATCCTGGTTCTGAACGCTGTCGTTGCACGCCGCGTCGGTGCAAGCGCCGGCCGCGCAGATGAGGCTCATGCAGTCGGTCGAGTCATCGCAGCTCAGCCCGCCAGCGCAGGCGGGACACGTCGGACCGCCGCAATCGACGGCCGTCTCGTCGCCGTTCATGTTCCCGTCTTCGCAGTCGCTCATCGCGCAGACCGCGCCTCGGCAACGACCACTCAAACACTCGTCGTTGGAGGTGCAGGCTTCTCCGCCGGGGCAGAGCCCGCAATCGCCGCCGCAGTCGACGCCGGTCTCGCGGTCATTCCGCACGCCGTCCATGCAGTTCGGCACCAAACACCGGCCCCGACCGCAGACGCCACTCTCACAGTCCTCGGGCACCCGGCAGTTGTCGCCGTTGGCGCACTGCGGACAGGAGCCGCCACAGTCGATCGAGGTCTCGTCTCCGTCGTGCACGCGGTTGTCGCACATCGCCATCGCAGCGGCCGCGTCCAGGCCTCCGTCCGGCAGCGGGCCAGCGTCGGGCAGCGGGGGAATCGCGGGGGGCGACGGGGTGCAAGCACCGAGCGCGAGGAGCGAGGCCAGGGTCAACAGAGCGGAGACGGAGCCGAGGCGGCGAAGAAAGAGCATTCGTCACCCTAGCGAGCCAACGGCGTCCCGTCGACGCACGAGAAATGCACAGTGGCTGGAACGGTCGGGGGACGTGTCGTTCAGTCCGCTGGAGGTACCACCGACGGAGAACGCATCAGCTCGCGGTGAACGAGCTTGAGGATGTCCTTGCGGGTGACGACCGCCACCAGCTTGTCGTCTCCGTCGACCACCGCGAACCGGCGACGCTCGGGCTTGCCGTTGAAGAGGCCGGCCGCGTAGTAGATGTCCATCTCGGGGCTGACCGTCACGTTGCTCTCCGACATGAACTCGCGGACGGTCCCGCGCGGGACGTCTCCGCCGGAGCCCTTCGAGAGCAGCCGCAAGCAGTCGCCTTCGGTCAGCATGCCGACGACTCGGCCTGACTCATCCACCACCGGAGCACCGGTCACGCTCTCCGTGATCAGCATGCGCACAACCTCGTAGAGGTCATCCCCCGCGCGCACGGCGTGCGTCACAGGGTCCATGCAGCCCTCGATGCGCGGCATCGTCATGGCGTGCGGGAGAACATGCGCTCGTACTCGACCGTACCGGCCCGGTTGATGAAGCGGCCCGTGAAAGTGTCGCCGCTGATGGTGACGTGCATGAAGCCGGGGGTGGACGCGTCCTGCCAGTGGGTCGCGTTCCGCGTCGGACCGGAGAAGTCCTTCACCTTCGCGCCGGCGCCGCTGACGATCAGCTCGGTGCCGCCGCAGGCTGTCGGCTCGTCGATCCATTGCCGGTTGTGGTCGTGGCCCGAGAACGAGACGTCCGCATCGCCGCAGATGTAGGACTCGAAGAAGCTCTGCACGGAGCGACCGTCGAGCATCGGAGCGAGGCCCGTGATCGGGATCTCCACGCCGCCCACCTCGAAGGACTCGTAGGTGCCCGCGTTCCCGTGCTGCCCGTTGGAGCGGTACGGGTGATGGCCCGACGTGATGATCCAGTCGGCTCCCGCAGCCCTGAGATCAGCGACCGCGCCCCGGTACCAGGCGAGCTGGTCGCCGTTGGTGGTGTCGTCCCAGAGGATGCTGTTGGTATCGAGCATCACGAAGCCGACGTTGCTCTCCTGGAAGGTGTAGAAGGTCGACGGCATCGTCCACTTCATGGAGCTGGCGGTGTATTCGACCTCGATCGGGCCGACGTCGAACTCGTTGCCGAGGCCGCCCTGCTCGGTGCAGAGGGGGCAGACGCCGACCACCCCGCCGTAGTCGTGGTTCCCGAGCACGGGATAGAACGGCATCATGAGGTTCGTGTAGGGCTCCTCGAACTTGGTCCGCCACTGGTCGTCGGTCACGGAGTCGACGCCCGAGTCGTAGATGTTGTCGCCGAGCAAGATGACAAAATCGCAGCCCTCGACCGCACAGTAGAGGCGGATCTGCTCGGCCACCTCCGACTGCGCGGCGTTGCCCTCGCCGACGTCGCCCATGACGATGAAGCGCACATCGCCCATGGGAGGCACGACGCCGCCGTCGGCGCCGGCGTCGGTACCGACCTCGCCGCCGTCGAGTCCGGCCCCAGCGTCCGTCGAACCCGCGTCCGTGCGTACGCCCGCGTCAGACCGACCCGCGTCGGTGCCGCCGCCCGCGTCCCGTGCGCCCGCATCGACCGACGCAGAGCCCGCATCCACCTCATTGCCGCCGCCACACGCGCCCATCGAGAGCGCGAGCAGGACCACCCCGAACCGTGAGAGTGCTTTCACGCGCACAACTTGCCACATCCCCAACCCCCAGCGGTATCCCTGCGGTGAGTAAGGCCGCTGTGAGCGTCGAAAGCCCCGATGTCGCGGGCTCCGGGTTGACCTGCGTCTATGCTGTGCCCGATGCGCTATCGCTGGTTCTCGTTCGCTCTCGTTGCCCTGCTCGTCTCATGCGACGGTGGTGAACCCATGCCCGATGGCGGCGTGGAAGAGGTTCTCGGTTGCGGCCGGGCGCTGCCCTTCTCGGAGCTGCGGTGGTCTTCCGCCTCCATCGGAATGCCGACCGGCGAGACGCGTGACCTCGACCTCTCGTTTTTTCGGGACTGCCCGAGTGGCGCAACCCTCGAGATCACCGCGTCGCAGGAAGGCATCGTCACATTCGACCCGACGGCGTCGATCGGGATCGGCCTCGATCTCACGCAGGTCTCCATCACGGGGGCCTCGGAGGGCACGGTCATGATCACCGCGACCGCGTCCCATGAGAGCGGCGACGAGGCCACGGCTCAGGTCGAGGTCATCGTGGCGCCGCTCGACCTTCCGGCCTGCGACGGCAGCGCAGCGGGCACCGTGGCTCCGGGCGAGACACTCAGCGTGGCCTCGGGGAGCCTCTCCGGCGCGACGCTCGACCTTCCCGAAGGCGCCGCTCGGGACGACCGCTACCACGTCGATCCGATCGACGCGTCGATCGCCTGCGCCGACGACATCGTGCCCGACGGATACCGAGCGCTCGGACCCGCGGTCACGTTTGGCCCGGAGGCGACGCGGCTCTCCCGGGAGATCCCGATCACCATCCCGGCGCGGCTCGCTGGGCTCCCGGCCGGAGCCCACCGAGGACACGTCGAGGTCGTCTACCGCGGCCCGCACGGGGACACGCCGCGCATCGTGGGCATCGCCTCACCCGTCTTCTCGGGCAGCGCGGGCGACGGCACGCTGCGCTTCGACGTTCGGCGCCTCGGCACCTACCAAGCGATCGTCTCGGAGTCAGCGCCGACGCGACGCACCCGCACCTACACGTTCCGCGGGATCCTCGGCTTCTCGATGGGGGGTAGCGGCTCGGGTCGCATCGGCTTCGGCAACCCGGAGCGCTTCGACTTCGTCGCGCCCCTCGGCGGTCCGACCGACTGGACCTACATGCTGGAGGAGATCCGCAACAACCACGTGGGCGGCTTCTGCACAGAGACCGAGCGGCAGGCCGACCCGGAGGGCTGCGCGATGGGCGCTTCCGTGGGGCGGGTGCCTCCGACCACCCACATCCATGAGCACGCGCAGACCTTCGAGCACTGGTGGTTCGAGGACGGAATGGACGGCAACTCCATCTTCCGGCGCGACGACTACATCGCGATTTTTCGAGACCTGGCCACGATGTTTGGCAACCCGAACAGCGAGAGCAGCGCCGACCCGGCCCAGCCGAACATCACGCCGCCCGGCGTTCCGGACAGCGAGCGTGACCGTCGGAGCAGCGAGCGCTGCTCCGACCCCGTCATCATCGCGCCCTTCGATGGCAGCGGAGACCCGCTCAGCGGCTCTGAAGGCGTGGGCTTCTTCGACGACGAGTACAACCCCGACGGCACCTACCCTGTGATGACCTTCTGCGACGGGCGCGACGCGGCCGACGACATCGGGCTCTGGGATCCCGCCGGGCCCAACAACCAGCCGATCGAGGTGGCCCTCGCAGTGGACATCAACGGCAACGGCACCCGCGACCCCGGCGAGCCGATCATCCGCAACGGGCGCGAGCTCTTCGACGACTACGGGCTCGATGGCCTGCCCAACGCGATGGAGGTGAGCCCGGACGGCTCCCCCTACGACGCCGTCACCAACCCCGACCCGGCGGGTGACGACTTCGACTTCCAGTACAACCCGACCGGCACCGAGGCGAACTGGAACCGTGACTCTGTCGACGGAGACCCGTGCTCGGCCGACGGCGAGGCGTTTCTCGACGCGGGTCTCGACGGCATCGTCGGCACGCGGCAGCTCGAGGCGGCGAACGGACTGCCCGGCGGCGGCTTCGATTTCGGCGAAGGCAACGGCTGCTTCGACCGCAGCAGCGGCGGGCAGCGGATGATCAACAGCTCCCCTCGCGACCTCGTGCGCAACATGGACATGGAGGTCCTGAGGAACACGAACATGATCGCCGACGGAGGGATTCGAGACCTCTTCAACTGGGTCGTGATGGCCGACGTGACCATGGCTGGCTTCGCCGAGCGTGGCTTGCCGGTGCGCTTCTACAACGGCTTCGAGACGCTCCACATGGATGGACGGCTCGAGCTCGACTACTTGGACGTGCCGTGGAACGAGATCGGCCGCTATTCGATGGTTCGATACGGCAACCCCGATGAAGAACCTCGCTTCATCCGCGCCGGCGACGGCGGACACGTCGGTACGGTGCAGCAGCTCGTCGACCGGCTGCGCTCTGGGCTCGCTATGATGAGCGCGGGCTGGCCCGACGGGGACCACTCGCGTGAGGTCCAAGACCGCGTCTGTGCCGAAGGTGACCGCGAGGTCTGCGGCTACGTGAACAGCTTCGTGTCGGAGTTCACCGCGTCGACGGGCCGGTCGGGCCCGATCTCGGTCGTGCTCCCGCCCGGCTACTTCTTCGAGGAGAACCAGGGCACGCGCTACCCGGTCGTCTACTTCCTGCACGGCTACGGGATGTCCCCCGAGGACCTGGTCGCGCTCGGTCTGCTGATGTTCGAGGCGATGAACACACCCCGGGTCGGCAGCTCACGCCGCCTGCAGAAGATGATCCTCGTCTTCCCCGACGGCCGTTGCCGCAACGACGAGTGTCTTCGTGGCACGTTCTACACCGACGCCCCCGACAACGTTCCCGGCGGCGCGCGCATGCAGACCTGGCTCCTCGATCTGATGGAGCACATGGACGCGAACTATCGGACGCGAAGCCCAGAGGACTTCGAGGTCGTGGAGTGAAGAGGCGAGCGCTGCTGATCGCGGCCGCCGCGAGTGTGCCCGGGGTCGCGCTCGCGCAGCGGACTTGGCGCGGCCACGAGATCCCGGTCGAGAACGACTGGCGAGGTGATACCCCCGCGAGGCCACCGGTCGGCGACGCCGCCGAGCGAGCCGAGCGCCTCTTCGAAGCGATCCTTCGAGACGAGCCAGAGCACGCTCGGGATTTCTTCTTCCCGCAAGAACCGTTTCGCATCTTGAAGGGCATCGCGGACCCGGACCGCTACTGGGGAGTGCTCTACGGACACTACGAGCGCGACATCCACGAGCTGCACGGGCAGGTCCCCGAGGGCGCCACCTTCGATCGGTTCCAGATGACCCGCCGCGGCGGCTGGGTGGCGCGACGCGAGGAGGCCAACGCCTTGCCCTATTGGGCGTCACGACACGACTGGGTTCACTACCGCGTGGGAGAGGAGACGCGCCGGTTCGAGATCCGGTCGCTGATCAACTGGGGCCCCCGCTGGTTCATCACGCACATCGCGTGAGAGCGGCGGGGTGCGTGCGTCAGAGGTGCTTGAGCAGCAGCTCAGCGAACTTCTCCGGGTGTTCGCGGTGAAGAAAGTGTCCGCCGCCCATCTCCTCGACCGTGTAGTCGCTGGTGAACATGCGACGCGCCTTCTCGTAGTCGCGCGTGGTCACGGCGGGATCATCGGTCCCGCTGAAGCAGACGGTGGGGATGTCGATCTTGTTGAAGAGGTACTTGGGGATCTTCAGGCTCAGCTGCCGGTAGTACCCGAAGGCGGCCTCGAGGCTGGCGCGGTTCGAGAAAGAGGCGCGCGCGGCGTCGAACTCGCTCTTGTCAGGCGTCCAGGCGGGCGACCAACGAGCGTAGATCTCTTCGAGCGCGGCGAAGTCGTCCTTGGCGAAGCGCGCCGGGGCGCCAGGGAGCTTGTACGCGAAGAAGTGCCTGACGCTCCAGAGCAGACCGAGGCTCGGCTTGATCGCGGCCGGGTGGGGGATGGCGAGCAAGAAGAGCTTGGAGATCTTCTCGGGGGCAAGCGACGCCGCGGTGTAGGCCGCGGACGCGCCCCAGTCGTGCGCGATCACGATGGCCGGGTCACCGCCGCCGAGCGCGTCGATGAGCGCCGTCACGTCCTGGCCCAAGGTCTTCGCGTCGGCGTCCTGAAGAGGGACCTCGGTCGGGTGGTAGCCGCGCGTGAACGGCGCGACCGCGCGGTACCCCTTGGCGGCGATCCGCGGCAAGATGTCATCCCACGTATGAGCCGTGTCGGGGAAGCCGTGCATGAGCAGGACCAACGGCCCCTCGCCCTCTTCGAGGTAAGCGAACCGAATGCCGTTGGCTTCGACGTAGTTCATGGCGACATCCTGCCAGGAATCAGGCGCAGCGCCATCGAAGCCAACCATGGGCGCCGCTCACTCGTATGGTCCGTCACGTGAAGCCGCTCCGACTCCTCGCGCTCCTGCTCATGACCGCCAGCTGCGGAGCACCTCCTGCGCGGGTCGCTCGACCACGCGCCCCTGCTGGATCTCTCGACTGGCAGCCGTGGGGAGAGAGCGCGTTCGAGCAGGCGCGTCAGGAGAACCGGCCGATCCTTCTCAGTGTTCAGGCGGGCTGGTGCCACTGGTGCCACGTCATGAACGATGTCACCTATCGCGACCCCGAGATCGTTCAGAGGATGAACGAGGCGTTTGTGCTCGTGCGCGCCGACGGAGACGCGCGACCCGACCTGGCCGAGCGCTACCGAAACTACGCGTGGCCGGCGACCGTCTTCCTCAGTCCCGGTGGCGAGCAGATCCTGGGCCTGCGCGGCTATCGCCCGCCCGAGCGTTTTGGCGACATCCTGGAAGATGTCTTGCGAGCGCATCGCGACGGCGCGACGCTCGACGAAGGCTCCGGCGGAGGCGATCCGCCAGCTGAAGACCTCGACGAGGTTCGTCGGTCGCTGACCGCGCAGCTCGACGACATGTACGACGAGGCGGACGCCGGCTGGGGTCAACGGCAGCGGTATCCGCTCGCGGCGCCGGTGCAGCACGCGTTCTACCGGGCCGCGGTGCGGGGCGAAACGGCGTGGCGAGAGCGCGCGCTCGCGTCCCTCGAACGCTACGCGTCGCTCATCGATCCGGAGTGGGGCGGCATGTACCAGTACTCCGTGCCCAACGTGTGGGACCGGCCGCACTTCGAGAAGATCGTGCCGGTCCAAGCGGGGGCGCTTCGGGCGTTCTCGGAGGCCTACCGAGCGACGGGCGAGCCGCGCTGGCTCGCGCGGGCCGAGCAGATTCACCGCTACGTGCGCGAGTTTCTGCGAGCCGACGATGGCGCCTTCTATGTGTCGCAGAACGCGGACCTCGGGGGACACGGAGAGGCCGGCCCGAGCATGCCGGGCGGCGAGTTCTTTCTGCTCTCGGACGCCGATCGGCGAGCCCTCGGGATTCCGCATGTCGACGCCCATGTCTACGCCGCGAGCAACGGGCTGCTGATCGAAGCGCTGGCCGAGCTGCACGTGGCCTCGGGGGCGCAAACGCCGCTGGCCGAGGCCGTCCGCGCATCGGAACGAATGTTGCGGACCCATCGTCATCAGAGCGGTCTCTTCGTTCACGACGCGGACAACGATGACCCGCTCTTCTATCTGACCGATCAAGCCCAGATGCTCGCCGCGTTCGTGGCGCTGCATCAGGCGAGCGCTCAGCCGCGCTGGCTCGAAGAGGCGAGGCGGCTGGCGGACGCGACCATCGAGAGGCTCCGAAACGAAGATGGGGCCTTCGTCGCGCACAGCGACGACCCGAGAGCCGAGGGGTTCTTCGACGGCGCGCCCGTTCCGGTCGAGGACAGCGGCGTCATGGCGGGCGCCTTGATCACGATCGCCAGGCTCGAGGATGAGCCGCGCTACCGGGAGATCGCCGTCGCGGCCCTTCGCGCGGCGGCGCGGCCGAGCGCCCTGCGCGCTCGAGGTCGGATGGTGGGTGAGTTTCTGCTCGCGCTCGAGATGGTCTCGAACGGGCAAGTCGTGCTCTCGGTCGTCGGGCCCGAGAGCGCTGAGACGAGCGCGCTCTACGACGCGGCCGTACGCTTCTATGATCCGACCAGGCTCGTGGAGCTGGGTCGGCCGGGCGCCAGCCGATACCCGTACCCAGGGCAATCGGCGGTGTTCCTCTGCACGAGCCAGGCGTGCTCGATGCCCGTCTACGATCCAGCCGCCTTGGCCTCGAGCGTCTCGTCGTTTCTCGGGCGCTGACGCTGAAGACGAAGGGCGGGCGGCGCCCAGCGAATTGTATGGGCCGACCGAGGAGGCGTAGGCTGATCCCATGATGCGACGGTTGGGACTGCGCTCCCTCATCATGGCGGGGCTCCTGGGCACCGCCATGGGTTGTGCTCAGATGCACTCGGGCGATGGTGACGGCGGCGCCGTCGACGGCGGGTTGGCCGACGACGGCGCGGTAGAGATGGATGCGGCCCTGCCCTGCGCCTGCGTGAGCGACGCGGAGTGCCCCTCGGGCACGGTCTGTCGCGGATGTGCCTGCGTCGGGGACGGAAGCTGTCGGTCCGATTTCGACTGCCCGGCTGGCGAGCGCTGCGAGGACGCGCGCTGTGTGATCCGGGGCGAGTGCGCCTCGGACGCGGACTGCAGCCTTGGCGATCAGTGTGTGGGCGGCACGTGCACGACGCCGACCGAGTGCGTGAGCCGCAGCGAGTGCGGACCCATGCAGGACTGCGTGGACGGCTCCTGCGTCGACACGCCCGAGTGTTCAGCCTCCACACCGTGCACGGACGCAGGGTTCGAGTGCATGAGCGGCGTGTGTGTATTCACGGGCGAGTGCACCTCGGACGCAGAGTGCTCGACGGGCTTCGAGTGCGACGCGGCCCGATGCGTGTTCACGGGCGAGTGCGTCATCGACGACGACTGCGGAACAGGCGCCCGCTGCTCGGACGCGCGCTGCGTCGCGACCGGGTGCCGGGACGCCACCGACTGCGCGATGGGCGAGATCTGCAGCGCGATCCTGCGCCGCTGCGTGCCCGACACGAGCTGCACCAGCGACGCCTCGTGCGGCCCGGGTGAGCTCTGCATCACGGGCACGTGCACCCCTCTGCCCCGCTGCTCCTCCCACGCCGACTGCCCCCCGCCTCAGCGCTGTGACGGTTTCCGCTGCGTCGATCTCGGCTGCACCTCGGACACCGAGTGCGCGGCCGGGGAGCGCTGCGACTTCGGGTCCTGCCAGCCGACCAGCTGCAGCGTCGACTCCGAGTGTGCCACCGGTTGGCGCTGCATCTCCTCGCGCTGTTTCCCGCCGTTTGTCTGTTCGCGTGACGACGAGTGTCCCTTCCCCGGCATGGTCTGCCAGTCACGGATGTGCGTCGTTCCGGGCGGCTGCGGCACGGACGCCGACTGCCCGGCGATGGCGCCCGTCTGCGTGGACGGCGCGTGCATCCCGTTGCCGCCGTCGATGTGCGCGACCGACGCCGACTGCCCCGCGGGGCGAGAGTGCAACCTCGGGCTCTGCCAAGAGATTCGGCGCTGCCCGACGGACCTGACGTGTCCTCCCATGCAGGTCTGTGAAGACGGTCGCTGCGTGCCGCCGCCAGAATGCACGACCACGGCCGAGTGCATGGCCAGCGGCGTCGAGTGCATCGGCGGCCGCTGCGTGTTCACGGGCACGTGCGCGAGCGACAGCGACTGCCCCAGCCGCTACGCGTGCGTCAGCGCCAGCTGTCAGTTCGTCGGCGAGTGCGGCCGGGACGCCGACTGCGACCCCGGCGAGAGCTGCCTGCTCGGCACGTGCACGCTGATCCCCGAGTGCACGGGCGACTCGGACTGCGCCAGCGGGGAGACATGCGTCGCCGGCATGTGCTCCGAGATGCTCTGCCGCAGCAACTCGGACTGCGGGAGCGGGGAGATCTGTAACCTGGGCACGAGCACGTGCACGACGGACATCCACTGCACGACGACGAGCGACTGCCCGGGTGGTTGGACCTGCCTCGGCACGCAGTGTTACCAGCTGCCGTTCTGTTCGCCGCCAGGGACCAGCTCAGGCTGCCCGCCAGGCACGGTCTGCATGGACTCGGGCATCTGCTTCGTGGCGCCGGACTGCATGACCGACGCTGCCTGCGGGAGCGGCAACCGCTGCGACAACGGCTACTGCCAGCCCGTCACGTGCACGAGCGACGCCGACTGCAACGTGAACTGGACATGCACCGCGAACCGCTGCCTCCCCTGGCTCTTCTGCGGCTCTGACGCCGAGTGCCCGGACGGGCGCATGTGCATCAACAACCAGTGCACGATCGCATCTGGTTGCACGATGGACAGCGACTGCCCGCCGACCCAGAGCTGCTTCGCCGGCCTCTGCTTCAGCGTTCCGCCGCCGGCGTGCTCGACCGACACCGACTGCATCGAGGGCGAGCGCTGTCAGTTCGGCTTCTGCAACCCGAGCACCATGTGTGCGATCAGCGCCGAGTGTCCGATGGACCAGGTGTGCATCTCGGGCGCATGCCGGCTGCCGACGGAGTGCCTGCGAGACGCCGACTGCGACCCGTCCGAGCGCTGTGACGAGCGCGCCCAATGCGTGGCGCGCTGAACCGCTTCAGCGCTCCAGAACCATCACGCGGTCTTCCGCGAGAATCCACACGCGGCCGGCGTCATCGACCTCGACGTCGGCGAGCATGGACGTGGGGAGACCGGAGTTGGAATCGAGCACCACCCACTCGGCGCCCTCGTGCAGCACCAGCCCGTTGTGGGAGGTCGCCCAGAGGTGGCCGGCGTTGTCGAT
>Ga0114933_10003163_pt1 | contig 16355 bp, 14 predicted proteins | sample 4SBtaG_FD_89691 | JGI IMG/M metagenome (GOLD analysis project Ga0114933, IMG submission 89691) | Deep subsurface microbial communities from Kolumbo volcano to uncover new lineages of life (NeLLi) - 4SBTROV12_W25 metaG | ecosystem: Environmental > Aquatic > Marine > Volcanic | place: Kolumbo... | reverse complement strand
TTCATTTTCAATTTTTTAGAATTAGTAACTATCTTTGAATTCTTATCCTTTATAACAGCAAAACCTCTTTTAAGTACACTGTTGTAACTCAAAACATCCAGCATTCCTGATTGAAGTTGGAGTGAATTAATCTTACTTTCAATAATATTCGAAGCAGATTTAAGCAATCTATGTGAAGCATTCAAGTGTATATCTTCTGACTTATCAAAATTTCTAATCAAATTATTAATCTTTAAATGCTCAACCTTTCGTATGAAAATATCCTTATAACTTTTTATCATTGAAATAAGAGATATATTAAGGATTGAGCTTGTCTTATTAAATCTTAAATTATAATTTCTTAATAATGTATCTAATTTAGGTAAAGCCTTATCTATTAATATTAATGATCTCTTTTCATAATCTAACTTGTTATTTATGTAATTTTTTATTCTTTCAAATAAATCTTTAGTCGAAACTAATAAATCTCTTCTTACTGGTACTGCCATTTCTGCAGCTGCAGTTGGGGTTGGAGCCCTTAAATCCGCAACTAAATCAATAAGTGTTGTATCTGTTTCATGGCCAATTGCTGAAATTATAGGAATTTTTGATTCAAAAACTTTACGAACTAACCCTTCATCATTAAAACCCCATAAATCTTCAACACTTCCTCCACCTCTAGCAATTATAATAACATCTGGTTTTTCTAAATTACTTTGCTCAAGCAAATGAAATCCTTCAATAGCATCTATCACTTCCTCGGATGATGACTCTCCTTGAACCTTTACAGGCCATAATGTTATATTAACGGGAAACCTATCATGAATTCTATGAAGAATGTCTCTTATTACAGCTCCAGTTGGACTAGTTATCACTCCAATTCTTCTAGGTAAAAAAGGAATATTTTTTTTATGATCATCATCAAATAGCCCTTCTTTTAATAGTTTATCTTTTCTTTTTTCTAGCAAGGCCATTAAAGCGCCAATGCCAGCAGGTTCCATATTTTCTATTATAATTTGATATTTAGACTGACCAGAATAAGTAGTTACTTTTCCTATGCAAACAACCTCTAATCCTTCCTCAGGAAGAATATCTAATTTATTCACATTACCTTTCCAAACAATTCCTGATATTACAGAAGCATCATCTTTCAAGTCTAGGTAGATATGTCCTGAATTAGGCTTTGAAACCCTACCTATTTCAGCTTTTATTCTTATATAATCAAAATTATCTTCAATTATTCTCTTAATAGAATTAGAAAGTTCAGAAACGGTATATTCAAGACTATTTATTAAATTATCATTCATTATGTAGCTTTTTTTTATTCTAAATTAACTTATAATACTTCAAAATCAATATAATATAATTAACATGAATATACTTTTAATAGGTGGTGGCGGAAGAGAGCATAGCATAGCTGAGGCTCTTTCAAAAAGTAATAAAATTAATGAGCTGCACTGTATACCTGGAAACGCTGGCATAGAAAAAATTGCAAGATGTCATAATTATGATATTTCAAATCAAAAAGAAATTTTAAAATTTTGTAAAAATAATAATATTGATATTATTTTTATAGGACCAGAAATTCCTCTTGTCGAAGGTCTAGCTGACTATCTTAATAGAAATAATTTTTTTACCTTTGGGCCAAATCAAAAAGCTGCTCAACTCGAAGGATCAAAATCCTTCACAAAGGATATATGTAAAAAATACAATATTCCTACCGCAAAATATAAAACTTTTTCAAACGCAAAAGACGCTCTTGATTATATCGATAACCACCCAATACCGCTTGTAATTAAAGTGGATGGGCTTGCAGCGGGTAAGGGAGTAATAATTGCAGAGACAAAAGATCACGCTATTAATTCAGTTAATGAAATATTTTCTGGTAAATTTGGAAATGCTGGAGATGAAATTGTCATTGAAGAATTTCTAGATGGCGAAGAGGCAAGTTTTTTCATTATTTCAGATGGAAAATCTTTTATACCCTTAACATCGGCACAAGACCACAAAAGAATTGGAGACGGAGATACTGGGCTTAATACAGGTGGCATGGGGGCATACTCACCTGCACCGATTATGAATAAAGATTTAGAGGAAAAAACAATAAATAAAATTATCAAACCTACAATTAAAGCTATGAATGATTATGGATCACCTTATGTCGGAATATTATATGCTGGTTTAATGATAAAGAATAATGAGCCTAAGTTAATTGAATATAATGTTAGATTTGGCGATCCAGAGTGTCAGGTAATAATTCCTAGACTTGAAAATGACTTAGTTGATTTACTAATCAATGTTAAAGAAAAAAGTCTTGATAATTATACTTTACAGTGGAAAGAAAATTTTGCCATTACGATAGTTTTAGCGGCTAAAGGATATCCTGAAAGCTATGAAACTGGCGATGAAATTAAGGGATTAGATACAACAGATAGCATAGATGATGTAGAAATATTCCATGCAGGTACTAAAAACAAAGATAATAAAATTGTAACTTCTGGAGGAAGAGTCTTAAATATAAATGGTTATGGAAAAAATTTAGTTGATGCAAAAGAAAAAGCTTATAATCTTGTAAAAAAAATTAACTGGCCAGGTTATTATTACAGGAAAGATATTGGCTGGAGAGCATTAAAGGAATAAAAATGAATACAGAAGAGGAATCATCTACAGAAAAATTTACTGGCACAATGCAAGTACAGGAAAAACTTAAAATTCCTGAAAAAGAATTAGAGGCCTACTTAAATGATAATGTTAATGATTTTGATAGCCCGTTAGAAGTTAAAGAATTTAAGGGCGGACAATCTAATCCTACATATCAACTTGTAACACCTAAGAAAAAATATGTCTTAAGACGTAAACCCCCAGGAAAACTTCTTCCATCAGCTCACGCAGTAGATAGAGAATATAAAGTTATAACTGCTCTTAATTCAACTGGTTTCCCGGTGCCTAAGACTTATAAACTTTGTTTGGATGAAAGCGTTATAGGAACAATATTTTATGTCATGGAAATGGTTGAAGGAAATATTTATTGGGAACCAACTATTCCAGAAGTTGATAATGAATTAAGAGCTAAAATTTATAGAGAAAAAAATAAAACTTTATCAGATTTACATAACACAAATTATAAAGATATAGATCTTGAGGATTTTGGAAAACCTGGGAATTATTTTTCTCGTCAAATATCTAGATGGACCAAGCAGTATATTGCCTCAGAAACAGAAGAAATAACCGAGATGAATAAATTAATAGACTGGTTGCCAAATAATATTCCTGGAGACGACGAAACATCAATAGTTCATGGAGATTATAGGTTAGATAATATGGTTATTGATAGAAATAACTCAAAAGTTTTAGCTGTCTTAGATTGGGAATTATCCACACTTGGTCATCCTTTAGGTGATTTTACATACCATCTCATGCAGTGGTACATGCCTGGTGATGGAACTGGAGCTGGCACACAAACATTGTCAAACACAGATTTAAAATCAATTGGAGTACCTAGCGCTGAAGATTATATCAAAATGTATTGTGATAATACGAATAGAAAAGAGATAGAAAATATTGATTTTTATCTTTCTTATAATTTTTTTAGGTTAGCAGGAATTTTACAAGGTATTATTGGTCGAGTAAGAGATGGAACGGCAGCTAGTGAACATGCTGAAGATAGATCAGATAGAGTTCGGCCTCTTGCAGAATCAGGTTGGTTTTATGCTCAGAAGGCTGGTGCAGTTTAATTATTTTTCAATAATTTTTACTCCATTCTCTTCTCCTAATATTACAATATTTGCCATATCAACAAATAAACCATTCTCGACTACACCAGGAATTGTATTTAATAAATTATCAATAATAGAAGGCTCTTTTATTAAACCAATTGATAAATCATAAATTAAATTTTTGCTATCGGTCTGAAAAGGTAAGTTATTTAGTATTCTTAAGTCTGCAGTTCCGGAGTATCCTATTGCCTCAAGCTTTTCTAAAACACGCTTTATAGTTGTATCATGCTCAAAATCTATAACTTCAATAGGTAATTTGAAATCACCTAATTTACTTACTTTTTTTGAATCATCTGCAATAACAATCATTTTTTTGGAGTTGAAAGCTATAATTTTCTCTCTTAATAATGCACCCCCACCACCTTTTAAAAGTGAGAGATTATCATCAATTTCATCTGCTCCATCAATTGTAATATCAAGAATATTGTAATCTTCTAAATTTCCAAGAGGAATTTTTAATGTTTCAGCCAATTTTTTTGTATTTTCTGATGTAGGGATGCATATAATTTCAAAACCATCTTTTACTTTCTCTGATAGAACCTTTGTAAATTCGTCAGCAGTACTTCCAGTTCCTAAACCGAGCTTCATACCCTCTTCAATATATTCAAAAGCTTTTTTGGCAGCTATAATTTTTTTTTCTTTAGACATTAAGTTTCCTCTGAACCTGCTTTTATTTTGTGCGCTTTCAATATTCTATCATATGCGTTATTAATAATAGCTAGCTTTTCATTTGCCATACCTAATAACTCTTTTGGTACCCCGTTTGCAATCATTTTATCAGGATGATTTTGTGCGGCTAATTCTTTCCATGCTTTTTGCGCAATATCAATATTTGAACCAGCATTGATACCTAAAATTAACCATGGATCATCAATTGCTGATGCCATATGACTAGCCCTAATACGAGCAAATTCTGCTGATGAAAAACCAAAAATACCTGCTACATTCTCTAAAAAAATAACTTCGCTTTCATTTACTGGTCCATCAGACTTTGCAATATGGAATAATCCATCAAGAACATTTTCTAAAACCTCAAATTTTCCTTCAAAAATTTTAGAAATTTGTTCAGCATATGCTTCATAACCAGCAATATCTTGTTGTGCTAATTTATAAATTTTAATTACATTATTTAATTCATTCTTTGGAACTTCACTTAGTATTTCATTAAATGCCATTAATTCTTTTTCTGAAAAATCACCATCTGCTCTAGACATTTTTGCTGAAAGAGCTATTAAAGCTATAGCGAATGCCACATCTTCATCTTCTTTATCAATGACATAATGACCTGCAACTGCTCCAACAACAGCACCTATAATTCCACCAATAAAGTATCCAGCGGAAGCACCAGCAAGTTTACCCCAAGTCGACATGTTAGTAATTTATCCTGAGTCGTGATAAATTTCTTTTCTTGAATATATGTTTATAATCCGAGTACGGCTTTAGAAATAATATTTCTTTGAATCTCATTTGAACCAGCATAAATAGTTGTTTTTCTTCCATTATAATATTCAGGAGTAATTGTTGCAGCATATTCTGGTCCAATACTCGGTTCATTAACATTTGCAAAAGTATCTTCTACAAATGGATGAGACCAATATCCTATAGCTTCAACGGCAAGTTCCTGCAAATATTGACCTATCTCAGTACCTCTTGTTTTTAAAATTGAAGATTCTGGACCTACTCTTTGTCCAGCAGACAGCGCTGAAAAAATTCTATGTTCTACAAACTCCATAGCTTGGATTTGAATTTCACATTCACTAATTTTATTTAGAAAATCATTATCATCTAATAAAGTTAAACCATCACCAACAGATGTATCTCTAGCTATTTCTTTTAAATTCTTTATGCCTCTATATAACCCTGGTGAATATGCTGTTCCTCTCTCAAATTCAAGTAAGTACTTAGCATATGTCCAACCTTTATTTTCTTCACCAATTAAATTTTCTATTGGAACTTTTACATCTTCAAAAAAGACTTGATTAACCTCTTGATGTGGTTCTGGGCTATTATCAATTGTAATTAAGGGCCTTACCTCAATACCAGGAGACTTCATATCAATTAATAAGAAAGATATACCTTGTTGAGGTTTTTCTGTTTTTGAAGTTCGAACTAAACAAAAAATCCAATCAGCGTATTGCGCCATAGTGGTCCAAATTTTTGTTCCATTAACTAAATAATGATCACCTTTATTTTCTGCCTTACATTGTAATGAAGCTAAATCAGAACCAGAACCAGGTTCTGAATAACCTTGACACCACCAAACATTACTTTCAAGAATATCAGGTAGAAATTTATCCTTTTGTTCTTGCGTACCGAATTCCATAATCACAGGTGCTACCATCGATAATCCAAATGGTATAGTTCTTGGCGCTCCTTCGCGAGCCATTTCTGATTCAAAAATGTACTTTTGTGTAGAAGTAAAACCCGCTCCACCATATTGCTCTGGCCAGTTTGGTGCCATCCACCCTCGTTGATGTAAAGATTTTTGCCATTTTACATGAAGATCTTTTCCAGCATGGCCGTTTTTTGATAGTGATAAAGTTTTTCTCATATCTTCTGTAAAGGTTTCTTTAATAAAACTTCTTACTTCATCTCTAAATTTTATATCTTCATCTTTAAAACCTAATTGCATAATTTCTCCTATTTACCTTTAAAATTTCCATCTCTCTTTTCAAAAAATGCTGATAATGCTTCTTGATGATCTTCAGTTAAGTGCATCAAAGCTTGCATATTTGCCGACATTTCAAGCACAGTGTCGAAGCTATTTGTAATTCCTTCTCTAAGTAGTTTTTTGGCCATCCTTAAAGCATCAGGAGGTTGTTTTACAATTTCTAAAGCAAGTGTATTAGCATCTTCCATTAATGATTCATGTTTTGATATCTCACTAATCAAGCCCCATTCTTTGGCTGTTTCAGGATTAATGATTTTACCAGTATAAAGTAGTTCAGCTGCTTTCGAAAAACCTATTATTTTTGGTAACAACCAGGCACCACCGTCACCTGGGATCAATCCAATCTTTAAAAAAGTAACACCAAATTTGGCCTTTTCTGATGCTATCCTTACATCTGCAAGACATGCTACATCATTGCCTAAACCAATCGCTGGTCCATTTATTGCTGCAATTACAGGAACCTCAATATTCCATACAGCTCTTATTATTCTATGGATGCCATAGCGATATCTCTCTCTTAGAGCTACAGAAGATCCAGAAAAATTACCTTTTTTTTCCTTCATATTTTTGACATTTCCACCAGCAGAAAAAGCGGAGCCCTCTCCGGTAAGAATTACACATCTTATATCTCTATCATTATTGATTAAATCTCGAGCTTCTTCAAAATTTTCTGCATCTTCAGGTTCGCCAAGAGGGTTTCTTATATCTGGTCTATTAAGCTTTAATATTCCAATAGAGCCATTTTTTTCAAATTTTAGCCATTCATTCATATTGCTTTACTCGGCAGAAGAATATTTTTTTAAATGATGATCAATATTACCATAAGAATTTTCGATCATAGATAATCTTTTAAAATAATGACCAACATTTAACTCGTCTGTCATTCCCATGCCTCCATGTAGTTGAACAGCGCTTTGACCAATAAATTTCGCAGCTTTAGCGATTTGAACTTTAGCCCCTGAAGCAGCTTTTCTTCTTTCCACATAATCTTCGTCCAATTTTAAATTTACCATATAAGTCATAGATACACTTTGTTCATATTGCATGAACATATCTACCATACGATGTTGAAGAACTTGAAATTTACCAATAGGTTGACCAAATTGTTTTCTAGTTTTGCAATATTCTACTGTAGCATCATTTAAAACTTTCATTGCACCTATAGCTTCGGAACAGATAGCTGCAATAGATTCATCAACTATTAATTCGATTAATTCAGCTCCTTTTCCTTCTTCGCCAATTAACTCGTCTTTAGAAATCGTTACATTTTCTAATGTTAATTCTGATGCTCTACTCCCGTCAACAGTTGGATAATCTCTAATTGATAAACCTTCTGAATTTTTATCAACAATAAGAACTGATACTCCATCAGAGTCTCTTTGATCACCTGATGTTCTAACTGAAACAATAAATTTATTTGCCCATGGGCCTCCAGATACAACTGATTTGTAACCATTAATAATATAATTATCACCATCAAGTGTAGCTGTAGTAGTCAGATCGTTTAAATTATATCGCCCTTGTGGTTCAGCATATGCAAAAGACCAAATATCTTCACCTGAGATAACTCCAGGAATATATTTTTCTTTTATGCTTGCGCTTGCTCTTCTTAAAAATCCTCCGCATGTCACCACAGTTTGTATATAAGGCTCTACAACTAGGCCCTTTCCAAATTCCTCAGCAACAATCATTGTCTCAACAGATCCAAAATTTAATCCACCATCTTCTTCAGAAAAAGGTAAACCTAACAAACCAAGTTCAGCAAATTGTTTCCAATTTTCTTGTTTCATTCCTTCTTCAGACTTAACTATTGCCTGCCTTTTATCAAAATCATAATTGTCTTGAATAAAAGACTGTATTGTATTCCTCAATAAAGTTTGTTCTTCACTAAAAGAAAAATCCATTGTTACCTCCTATAACCCTAACACCATTTTGGCGATAATATTTTTTTGAATTTCATTTGATCCGCCATAAATGGAAGTTTTTCTAGTATTAAAATAATTTTGCGCAACACCATGGCTATAATCAGGGCCAATTGTTAAATAATTAGATCCTTGTCTCTCAAAAGCAGGAGTTAGATATGGGTTAGAGTAATGACCCACTGCTTCCATAGTTAATTCTGTGATTCTCTGCTGAATTTCGGTTCCCTTAATTTTAAGTATTGAAGATTCAGCGCCTGGTCCTTCGCCCTTACTTTCCTTTGCTAAAGTCCTTAATTCTGTATATTCAAGAGCAGTTAAATCAACCTCAAGATCTGCAATTTTTGAATTAAAATCTGAATCATTAATTAAATTATCACCATCTATATATTCAGAAGACGCTATATCCTTGAGACGCTCTACTGCTTTTTTAGATCTTGCTACACCCGCTATTCCTGTTCGCTCATTACCTAATAGAAATTTTGCAATTGTCCATCCCATATTTTCTTCTCCAACAAGGTTTTCTGCTGGCACTTTAACATCCTCTAAAAAAACTTCGTTAACCTCATGCCCGCCATCTAGAGTAATAATTGGCTTAACATCAATTCCTTCAGTTTTCATATCAATTAAAAGAAAGGATATACCCTCTTGAGGCTTTCCATCGTTCTTTGTTCTTACTAAACAGAACATCCAATCAGCAAATTGGGCTAATGTTGTCCATGTCTTATGTCCATTAACAATATAATGATCCCCAACTTTCTCTGCTTTCGTTCTTAAACTAGCTAAATCAGATCCTGCTCCAGATTCTGAATAACCCTGACACCACCAATCATTTCCTGATAAAATACCTTTTAAGACCCAATCTTTTTGATCTTCATTTCCAAAACCAATTATAACGGGACCAAGCATAGTTAAACCAAAGGGAATTAAAGGAGTTGTACCCGCATTAGCGCATTCTTGATCCCAAATATATCTCTGAGTAATATTCCAACCTGTTCCACCATATTCTTCTGGCCATTGAGGTGCAATCCAACCTTTTTTATATAAAACTTTATGCCAAGAGAGCATGTCATCTCTTGTTAAATCAGTTCTTTTATCAATATCTTTTAATTTTTGAGGAAAGCTCTTATCTATAAAATCTTTTACCTCTTGACGAAAATTCTCATCCTCTTTTGTAAATGCTAGATCCATTTTTTAAAATATTCCTAAATAATCAGTTATTTAACAGTTTAGTATCAATTTAAATATAATTAATTATATATTCTTAACAGAGGTTAATATTTAAATCCATTACCTTTTTGACGCATATTTTTTCAATTTATTTGATAAAATTTATATATTTAAAATTATATAATGGTTATATATTATTTATTGTTTAGGGGTTTATCAAATGGATAGAAAAGAAGAGTATAATAAAATAGCAGAAAGAGTTATTGGTCATGTTGAGAATAATACTACTGACCAGGCTGAAAATATACTTTCAATTCCCACATCAGATTATACATGCAAAAATAGATGGAATTCTGAAATAAATAAAATATTTAAAGAATTGCCTCTAATGTTGGCATTATCAATTGAAATACCAAATAAAGGTGATTACAAAAGCATGGAAGTTGTTGGGATACCAGTTCTAATAACTAGAGACAAAGAATCAAAGGTTCATGCTTTTAGAAATGTCTGCTCACATCGTGGGGCTCCTTTAGCAGGTGAAGAAATTGGAAATAAAAATAGATTTACATGCCCATATCATGGATGGACTTATTCAAATCGAGGTGATCTAATTGGTGTTCTGGAAAATGATAAATTTGGTGAACTTGATAAAAGTTGCAATGGACTTCAGGTTTTGCCTTGTGAAGAATTTGGAGGAATGATTTTTGTAACCTTAACTCCTGATTTAGAATTGAATTTAGATAAATTTCTTGGAGGTATGAAAGCTGAGATAGAGCATTTCAAACTTCAAAACTGGTATTATCATGGCTTTAAAATCATTCATGGTGCAAATTGGAAAATAGCTTTTGACGGATATTTAGAAGGTTATCATTTTTCAACTGCTCATAAAGAAACAATTCTGCCTATGACCCAGCAAGGAATTATGGATTTTTCATCATTTGGACCTCACCTTAGGATCGCTTTTGCATCTACAAATATTGAAGAAATACATGATTTACCAAAAAATGAATGGTGGAAAAAAGAAGGGGCTGGAGTAGATTTTGTAAGAACATTATTCCCTAATATTTCAATTTCCCTTGGACTTGGAATTGGTCAAATAGCTCAAATCTTACCGGGTAATACTCCTGATAAGAATACAACGGTTTTGCATTATGTTGCACCTGAAGCACCAAAAAATGAAGAAGATAAAGCGGAGTTAGATCATTTTATGAATTTCTTAAGAGATGTAGTTAATGATGAAGATTATGCTTTAGGATTAGAAATCCAAAGAGGTTTAGACTCCAACTCAAAAAAGAATATTCTTTTTGGAAAGAATGAAAGAGGCAACCAATACTTTCATAAATATGTAGATTTTTATATAGATGAAAATATCAAAAAACCACCAATCCTATAGCGGCAAATCTCTTAAGCCTTGAAAAATATATACTCATCACTATCTAATAATTGAAGACGCCTTTTGAGGGTCTTCATTTGTTAAACTTGCTTTTTAAAGGAGTATAAATATGAGAACAACTTTTGACACTATATGGAGAGATTTATCTCCATTTACTATTGGCTTTGATCGGACCTTTGATACATTGTCTTTATTGGCTAAAAATCAAGCTCAAAATGTGAATTATCCACCTTATAATATTAGAAAATTATCGGATAATAAATACAGTATTGAGCTAGCATTAGCCGGTTTTGAAGAAAATGATGTTGATATCGAAGTAGTTGGTGAAAACCTTGTAATTTCAGGAAAAAGACCAAATGATTCAAATGATAATTTGGTTCACCAGGGTTTAGCTGCCAGAAATTTCAATAGAAAATTCGTACTTTCAGACGATATGGTCGTAAAAGGCGCAGCTCTTTCTAACGGAATTTTATATGTTGGACTTGAAAGAGTGATACCTGATCATAAAAAACCAAAAAAGATTACTCTTACATCAAAAGAAAATCTTTTAAAAAATTAACGTCAAAAGGGGGTGTTAATACCCCCTTTTTTTAAATAAATTGCTAGATACTTTGAAAAAAATATATAATCTGTTTTTATCAATTTTTCAAAGTGAACAATGTCATCAATAACTGAAAACCCATCAAACAGCTTAAGGAATTATGTTTTAGGTATACTTGTTGTTGTTTACACATTTAATTTTATTGATCGTCAAATTTTATCGATTCTTTTAGAATCTATTAAAAACGATTTAAATTTATCAGATACATCGCTTGGAATGTTAACGGGTTTCGCTTTTGCGTTATTTTACGCTACACTTGGTATTCCGATAGCCAAGTATGCAGATTATGGAAATAGAAGGAACTTAATTTCGCTTGCAATTGGTGTTTGGAGTTTTATGACAGCTCTCTCTGGGCTTGCACAAAATTTTTTCCACTTATTAATAGCTAGAATTGGAGTTGGTATAGGCGAAGCTGGTTGTAGTCCCCCTGCTCACTCTATGATATCAGACTATTTTCCTGCAAATGTCAGATCTACTGCATTAGGCATTTATTCACTAGGGATTCCATTTGGCATTATGTTTGGTTTATTTGCTGGAGGATGGATTAATGAATATTTTGGTTGGAGGATAGCCTTCTTTGTTGTTGGAATTCCTGGAATTATATTGGCAATTATATTTCGTTTTACCGTTCAAGAGCCAAAGAGAGGTCAGGCTGAGGGAAGAGCGGATACTAAAGAACAACCAAGTATAATGGAAACTGCAAAATACCTCTTAAGTAAAAAATCATTTAGACATCTTGCTTTTGGAGCTTCTCTTGCAGCTTTTGTGGGTTACGGAGCAATAACATGGCTTCCTTCTTTTTTTCAAAGATCGTACGGAATGCAAACAGGTGATGTTGGTTGGTATCTTGGTTTAATATTGGGTATACCTGGTGGCCTAGGTATTTTTTTAGGTGGCTATTTATCAGATTACTTAGGATCAAAAGATGTAAGATGGTGTTTATGGATAGTAGCTTTGGCTATGTTTATTACAACTCCTTTGTATTACATGGTTTATCTCAGTCCAACAGCAAATACTTCATTCTTATGGTTAATAGTGCCTATCGCCTTTGGTAATTTCTACCAAGCAACAACCTTTAGTCAGACTCAAGGTGTTGTTGAGTTAAGGATGCGATCAGTTGCTGCCGCTATTTTGTTATTTATTATTAATATCATAGGTTTGGGTTTTGGACCTCAAGCTGTTGGAATACTTAGCGATATTCTTAGAGCCGATTACGGTAAGGAGTCTTTAAGATATAGCTTAATGATACTAACTACATTAAAGTTATGGTGTGCATATCACTACTATTTAGCCGGTAAGTATCTTAAAGATGATCTTGTTACTGAGTAAGCTTTAATCAGGTTTCTTAAGAAATAAAATATTAGTTTTATTTTTATAAGAAATATAATCCTCATTATTTCCCCACTTTTGATCTGCGGCTCTTTCAAGCATAGGTATTCCGCTAACATTTACTAAAAGATAATAAATAAAGATTGGTGAAATTAACGCTAAATAATCCCAATTCTTAAAGATAGGAATAGCAATAATTGTAATGCCTATCCAAAGCAGTATTTCTCCAAAATAGTTAGGGTGCCTTGACCAGGCCCACAAACCATGTGAGATAAATTTATCTTTATTGCTTATATCTTCTTTAAATTTTTTCTTTTGATTATCTGATACTACTTCAATTATAAAACCAGCTAACCAAACCAAAAAACCAAAAAAACAAAATATATACTCAGTAATAGTTAATTCACTTGAATGCTTACTTGTAACAGCTACCATTCCGGCTACATAACTCAGATAAACCCATAATGCAGATAAATTCCATGTTAGAAAAAACCAGAAGAAGTTTTTTTTCATTTCTGTGAAACGAGTATCCCTTCCAGTTTTTTTTACGCGATTAAATAAAAATGAGCCTAGTCTTAAAGACCAGATAGCAACTAAAGAACAAATAAGAAAAGCGTAAAAATCTTGAACAGTAAAAATAAGAAAAAAAGATAGACTAACAAATGTAAAGCTACCTATCGCATCAAAATAATGTTCGGTTTGAAATAAATATCCATGAACAAAAAAAATCCAGTGAATTATGTATGAATAAACAAAGCATACAACAAGAAGGGGAACGCCATAAAAGTCTATACTATTTTGACTTAAACCTAGTGTTATTAAAATACCTATAATTATAGATATTATTGTTCCTGAGATTGATGTTCTTAATGGCATTTAATTATCCTTTATAAACTTTACTACTTCTTTAATTACATCTGGATAAACTTCTTTATCCCATCTGTAAAATTGATGCCCCTTACCTTTCCATTTTGAGAGAGTAATGTCATTACCTTTAGATTTCATATCATTCGTAAAGTCCTCTATTATTGAAATGGGGATTGTCCGATCATTAGTGCCATGAAAGATAATCGAAGGAGGAAGGTTTTCTCTGACATAACTTGAAGGTGATAACTCTATTGATCTTCCTTCAAAAAGCTTTTTTAAAAAGAACCAAAATTTCATTCTTCTTTCACTAGTATTTGTTGGTAACTCAAATCCGCTATCAAAAAAAGTTGTATTTAGTGCTGGATTAAAAAATATAAGCGCTCTTATGTTTTCAATAGTTTCATTATTATTATAAGGTACCATTGCTAAAGATGCAGCAAGGTGTCCTCCAGATGAACCGCCACCAACCATTATATGATCTTTATTAATTTTTAATTTTTCTGAGTTATCTAACATCCATTTATATGCATCTCTTGCATCACTCATAGAGTCTATAACATTCGAATTATGTTTTAATGACAACCTATAATCAGCACTTATACAAGTTATTCCGTTATTTGAAATATCTCTGCAAATTTTAAATAATGAGTATGAAGAACCAAAAGACCAACCACCACCATGAAAAAGTAAAACACTAGATTCAGACTTTTTATCTACAGGATTAAATACATATAATTTTAATTTTATTTTATCTTTTACTGAGTATATGTGAGTTTGATCTGGTCTATTAAAATAATATAAAGATCCATATACAGTTTTATCAAAAAAATGGCCAATAAATGGCATTTTATTTGGTTTTGTTATAGCGAGATAACCAAAAAAAATTACTATAGAAATACCTAAAACTAAAAGAGTGATCATTGTTTTTTTCATAAATAATTTCTTAATTATTCAAAATAATTATTTAATCTTTCTAAAGCTTCTGCAAAATCTTCTTTGAAGTTTTGCACTACCATTCCAGCAGATAATGAATGATTCATCAGACCAACTCCTTGTCCTACCCAATAAGTAGCCAATTGCTTTGCTCCTTCATGACCTCCTTGAGATAGCTTATCAATCTTTCTAAGAGCTGGTTCACTAACTAAAGATTGAAGAGGCATTGGAAGTGGTTCTGGTCCTTCATTTTCCCAAGCATCTGTCCATGGAGACCTTAATTGTCTAGAAAACTTACCTGTTCTACTTCTTGAGCGGACAGTATCACGTGAGGAAGCAGCTAACATTTTTTCTTTTACCACTGGATTGGTTTCAGCTTCAGAAGTTGTTAGCCATACTGAACCACACCAAGCACCATCTGCTCCCATAGTCATTGCAGCAGCCATTTGACTTCCTGTTGTTATTCCTCCTGCAGCTAAAATTGGTACATCTTTAATTTTTTTAACAGCATTATAGACTTCGGGTACTAAAACCATAGTTGAAACATCTCCACAATGTCCACCTGCTTCTCCACCCGCAACAACCAAAATATCGACACCCGCTTCAACTTGTTTAATTGCATGCTCTTTTGCACCAACTAATGCAGCAACAGCTATATTATGTTTTTTACCAAGATCTAGCATTATTTTTGGAGGAACACCTAAAGCATTAGCAATAAGTTTTATTGGGTGGTTCATAGCAACCTCTAATGTGGTTTCAGCTCCCTCTTCGGATAAATTTCTACCAAATTGAATTGTACCTTTTCTTACTTCATCCGTTTCTTCAACTTCAATATCATGAGATTCAAGTATCGAATTTGCAAAAGTTTTGTGTTCTTGTGGAACTGCTCTAATAATATCTTCTGACTTTACTTCTTTCCCTTTTCCTTCATATTTATTTGGCACAATTAAATCAATTCCGTATGGCTTTCCATCAATATGATCATCTATCCAATTTAATTCTTCCTCAAGTCTATCTGGTGGAAGGTTAACTGCTCCAAAAACACCCATACCTCCAGCTTTTGAAACAGCTACGACCACATCACGACAATGAGAAAATGCTAATAAAGGAAATTCTATATCTAATATTTCACATATTTTTGATTGCATGATTTATTCTCCACAAAACTAAATTAAGAATTTTTTGAAAAGGAAATTTTTCCGTCATCAATGCGACCATATCTAATTTGGAAAATATCTTTTAAGAAATTTTGATTATTTCTCCACGGTGCTTTTTTTCCTTGCTGTGGAAATATATCTAATGATCTTTTAATATATCCTGAAGAGAGATTTAAATAATCGGGATCCGTTTCAATTTCGTCATTTGACTGAGGACAAACTACATCGTATTGATTTTTTTTCATATGATTGATTATTCTACAAACATATTCTGAAGTTAAATCAGCGCCAAGAGTCCAGGAAGCATTAGTATAACCAAATGTACTAGCTAAATTAGGTACTCCACTATACATCATACCTTTATATGTAACCGTCTTTGATATATCTATAGCATTGTTATCAACTACAAAATCAACATTACTTAACATTTCTAAATTTAATCCTGTAGCTGTAACAATTACATCAGCCTCTAACTCTTTACCTGAATTTAATAATATTCCTTTATCAGTAATATTTTTAATATGATCTGTTACTACTGAAGCTTTACCTTTTTTAATTTG
>Ga0114933_10003162_pt1 | contig 16355 bp, 15 predicted proteins | sample 4SBtaG_FD_89691 | JGI IMG/M metagenome (GOLD analysis project Ga0114933, IMG submission 89691) | Deep subsurface microbial communities from Kolumbo volcano to uncover new lineages of life (NeLLi) - 4SBTROV12_W25 metaG | ecosystem: Environmental > Aquatic > Marine > Volcanic | place: Kolumbo... | reverse complement strand
TTAATAACTATCGCGCCTGCCCTGCCCTCGTTCTTCTACGTACTGTCTTAGGGAAATCAACAAAGACATAATTTATAGTGACGCCAACTTACAAACCATACAAGTTGGCGAGATTATGCTATACACCATAATATTTTAAACTATTAGATTATGAAAAATCTATTGGACTAGGGATCATCCTTATATAAACTAATTACTTCTTGTCCAACAATTAGAAAAAGGGGGGAATATGTTATTTAAGTCATGCAATATTGACCAAACAGATCGAATAAACAGAGCAGTAATTGGGCTACTGTTATTTCTAGCGGCAATATTTGGAATGAGTAAAATATTCTTCATGGTAGTTGGTATTATTCTATTTTTGGAAGGACTAATCGGCTGGTGCTCTATACCTTATCTTATAAAGAAGCTAAAAGTTAAAAAGCAATAATCAAATTAACCTAATTTGATAGTAAAAATAACCATAACTGGAAGGATAAGTGTTATTTCACTTAATGAAAAATAAAGCATTATGATTATTGATGACAGCGAGAATCAAACACAATCCATGCTAGGCTAGCGGCAACAATTATAGAAATACCAAGCGGGATAGCATTGGTGTCCGGCAGGTGCGCCATCAGTCCACCAATGGCAAACCCACCAAAACTTTGACCGAGGGCATAGACCGCAGTGGCGTAGCCTGCAATATGACCAAATGGTGTAAACGCACTGGCATTCACGTTAGGGTAAATTAAGGTGGCGCCAAAATACAAGATGGCGATAGGGATGAATAGTGTGTATGCATTAATGCCGATAAATGCACTGCCAATGACGAGTAGAGTGCCTGCAATGATCATGATCAACCAGCCGGTTCTCAGCATGACAGGTCGCGTTAATCTTGAGACTAGTTTGCCATTAGTGATGCTGGCTAACAACATCATGATCGCACTAACAATGAAGGTGATGATCCCAAAGCTAATGCTTGAATGGTTTAATTGACCAATCCATAAGACAGGTCCAACCACAAACCAGGCGTAAAATGCCCCAAATGTCATGCAGACAGTAAATACATAACACAAGAAAGTGGGGTGTTTGAGTATTTCTAAGAATGTCTTAAACACGGGAAGCGATGCATGTTGCGTCCGGTCATGTGTTTCTTCGAGGATAAAAATCGTGGTCAGGAAACTGGCGATGCCATAAATGCACATAAAGATGAATGATGCGCGCCATCCCCAAGTTACTTGAAACAAACCACCCAGCAAGGGTGCTGCAGGCACGATAAAGATAATCAGTGTCCCTAAATACGATCCCATCTTAGCGAGCTCATCGCCTTTGAAACTATCTCTAAACATGCTGCGCCATAACACACAAGCACCTCCGCCCAAGCCTTGAATGAATCGTGCGGTCATCAGCATTGAGATGTTGGTTGCGCTAGCGCATAACGCGGATCCAACCATTATTAAGATAACACCGATAAGTAAAGGCGGCTTTCGACCTATTTTATCGGCCAATGGCCCATAAATAATGGGTGAGAGCGACCAGCTTAACAAGTAAATAACCATGCTCCATTGCGCTAAGTGGATGCTGACGTGAAAGGCATGGCTAATGGCCGGCAGGGAAGGAGCAACAATATCGATGCCAAATTGCCCCAGGCAGCAAATCAGTGTTAAAGCTACTAATTGAACGTAGGGGTGTTTCATTTTGATACCTCTTATCAAGTTGACATAATTGTCAATAGTTGACAAAGATACGTTAAATTGACATAATTGTCAATAGTTGAGCAAGGAGAATGTATGAATCGACCAACACCGCACCCAAGGGCAGATAAAAAACGACAACAAATAATTAATGCTGCAAAGAAATTATTCATTAAGCATGGGTTTAATCAGGTTTCTATGGAGAAAATAGCTAAAGAAGCTGGATGTAATCACAGCTTAATTTACCATCACTTTGGCGACAAGACATCATTGTGGCGAGCCGTAAAGACTAAATTAGTTCAGCAGTCTCAAGAAAAAAAAGCATTAATGCCGTCACTGCAACTGCCTTGGACTAAATTTTTACGACAGTTAGTTGATAATCAATGCCAATTTTATCGCAGCAATAAGGGCATACAACGCTTGTTAATATTACAACGCATAGAGAACAAAAAACCATCTACCAAAGAAAAAGACATCAGCGAGTCATCAAAACAATGGATTGACGCCATAAAGCATTATCAGCAGCAAGGCGATATTTCTTTGAGCTTGAGCCCAGCATACGTTAGTTGTTTTATTTTATCGATAGTTTCTGGGTGGGCGTTAGACCATCAACCCATCATCCCAGATAGTAGTGCATCATGCGATTACATAGAACTATGCTGCAGTGTGATTATAAAAGGACTGGTATGATAATGCTTACATTCCTAAATTTGCAGATGTGTCACCAACCAGCACTCTTCCGATAACTGTGTGTAAAAGTTACTCGAGCTTACCGGAAGGACACTTTAAACTATCAAAGACAGCAAGCTATTGAACTTTATTACAAATAAATCTCACACTTGATCAATAGTTGATCAATAATCAAGCTGGGTGTTACGCTAGACGATTTGATCCAATAAATGAGATAGATTTAATATTTAATTAATACTACCAAGGTATTATAAAGACATAATTACACTATCCCATTGTTAGGCCGAAGTCCGCAGATGGCATGGCGTCAGGAAAACGAAAAGTGATCATTGGATAATTACCGTTATCGCAATGTATTTATTATAATAAAAGAGGTAAAAGATAATGCGTACAAAACGTCCAAAAATGCATCACCTGACGTATCGAATGCAGGATCTCTGTAACACGCTGACTCAACTAAGCGAAAAGACAACTGCCAGTGATCAACCAAATGCCTTTGCAGACACGGCAATCACAGAAGTAGAGAAAACACATATTCAAGAAATAACATGTGTACTACGACAAGATACAAATAAACTATTAAATGCCAAATCAACTTTAGCTAACCCGACACTGTCATTCGATGACCGATTGAATTTAGTACGAGAACACTACAATGCATATCTGGAACTTTTGAGCGAAAGAGGTATTTTGCAGCTTATGTCTTTGTTTAATGATAGCAAGTGGCTAACCGTTTACCTAAATGCATTGACATGCAAATACCTGGCCAAAATAGTCCTTGGTCTCTTTGAGCAAATAAGAATTCTAAGTCTTTCCACCACCCACCATATGTGGGCTGATGCTAATGAAAATAGTGATTTAATAAAGAATTATCAAAAAGTCCTTGATGCTTTAACACCATTGATGGGTAGAGGAGAAAATTCCTCACAACAAAAAATATTACAACAAAAACGTAACGAGGTAATATGCAATCAATTTGAACCAATTACCACTGAACTTGTTGGCCTTCTCCTTGGCAGCTTATCCTGCCGAAACAGTCAATTATCTTCGCCCGATTGTGTCTCTATGTATAGTAATACGGCGCCTGACAGAACAGTACCTGATGTGACTCAGTTGCACACAGATAACTATTGGATTAAAGGAATTTTAGGGGATGGGAGTAGTGTGTTAACTAATTTGCGAAAGCTTCTCACGATGTGTGGTCGCAACGAGGAAAACGCCTATATTGTACTCCGAGATATTACAGGAACAAGTATGGACATGGTATCTGATGGTTCGCCCATACATAAATATAAAATAAATATAAATACTTTTAAGGAGAAATATACCGAGCACTGCTTACGTCAGTGCACCAATGCTTATCACAATGAAGAAGTGAGCAGTGAAATTAAAAGGTATTTTAAGAATAATGAAATTAGTATCAAAAAAGCTCTACATGGCCACTCGAAGACTCTACCCCATACAAGTAACAAAGGCCCATTGTATAATGAGCCATTGTCAACAGGTACTACTTTCGACTTTTTTTCACCCGATTCACAGATAGGGAAGAGAAAACGCAATTCTTCACCCGCTGCACCCCATTCACAGATAGGGAAGAGAAAACGCAATTCTTCACCCGCTGCACCCCATTCACAGATAAGGAAGAGAAAACGCAATACTATTGCAGAAAAAAAACTTCCTACTATTGCAGAAGAAGAAAAAGAATTTCCTACTTTTGACGAATTGTGCCGTGACGCATTGATACAACCCCCATATAAACAATAAAAACACCTTGCCCCATAGATGATCAGGAATTCCATGAGATGTTTTAGCTTGTCGCCAAAGATCAAAGTCTTTTGTAACACTCTCAAGTGTTATTTCTTAGTTACCACTAAATTTTTCGCTCGACTTCATAGCTAAGTACCTAATTTAGAGCTTAAAACACACTATAAAAGAATCACTTTAATCATTAACGCACGCCTATCGGAAGGATACAATATAACCAATCTATCAACTACCAACCGACATCTTTAATCTTCTGATTTGAGTAATTGCCACAATCAGGATTAAAACTAATATCGCCGTCATAACCCATGACATACCATGCAATGCAGACAAAAATCCTTCTTGAAAAATATTATATAAGTGATTAATAGCGCCACCACCTTGATGCAGATAACTTGCTGCATGATCAGGATCAGCTATAGCTTTACTCAAATGGTGCTGACCAACTGTAGATATATCACCTTGATGTTGCTCTAAATAAATTTTCAAATGCGACACTTGATATTGATTAAATATAACTGTAGAGATAGCAAGCAAAAATGCACCTGTAACATTCTGGCAGGTAAATATTGTTCCTATGGCAATACCCGCCTTGTGCTCCGGAAGATTCTCTGTCACAACACTAAGACAGCCAGCATTTGCAACACCCCAAGTAACTCCCATGCAAGCAAGCGATACCACAATAAACCAAACCGGAGAAGACGACGAGAACCACCCATTAAGAAAAGACCCAACAATACTAAAACAAATAGCAACAAATAACATGCCAGTCAGGCTTATTAGCTTGACCAGCCTAGCAAAGAAGATAGAAAGTATAACCTGACAAATAGGCATCGCCATTAACAACAAACCAATAACCGCCGCATTATAATGTCTAATAATTTTAAAATATAATGGATTAAAAAATAAAAATACACAAGTTAGCAGCCCTGCACACATACAAGTTAAGATGGCTAGTAAAACCTGAGGGTTAGCAAATATTGATAAATCTAATAATCCGTCTTGGTGATAACGCTCTTGAACAAGCAAACAAATAAAGGCAATAACACCAACCACCAAATATATATAAGTGTGGATATAATTCCAGCCAGCTTGCTCACCTAAAATAATCCCATATATAGAACAACCAATTGCGATCACCAACAAAACCAAACCAAGCCAATCAAATTTTTCTTGACACCCTTGAGGCGCCTTAGCCTGTAGGGCAACCATACACCCGGTCAATCCAATAATGATGATAGGTATGTTAACCCAAAAGATATATCTCCAACCCAATGCGCTGATAATAACACCACCAAAAAATGGACCAATCGCAAGACCTAAGCCTGTAATTGCACTATATACGCCAATAGCTCTATGCTGCTCCTCCTTGGGAAAGGCCTGTGGTAATAAAGCTGCACCTTGAGTAACTATAATAGCAGCACCTAAACCTTGCATTGCTCTAAAGGCGATTAACCAATAAATAGATAAAGATAAAGCTGCACCAATGGCAGCAATCCCAAAAAAAATAAAACCAATATAGAATATAACTCGCCGATCATATATATCACCAAGCTTACCAACACCTATCATTGACATACTAAGAACCATAATAAAGATGCTAGAGACCCACTGTAATTGCAAAACACTAGCATTGAAACTTGCCTGTATAAAAGGCATAGCGGTACTAACAATAGTGAAATCTAAAAATGCTGTAAAAGAAAGCAAAGAAACACTAATTAAAGCCAACCATTTATAACGATACGATTCTGAAGACATAAGATAATCCTTTAACTATAAATAACATAATTAACCTTAACTAATAGTACTACGACACATTAATTACATACTAAGCAACAGTTTGCTTATACCGTTTTAAACTTATAATTATGACAAATAACGCAAAGACAATAATAGGCCACAAGTGAGGCCATAAGTCAGACCAAGAAGCACCTTTTAATAAGATACTTCTAACAATAGTTAAGAAGTGAGTTAGTGGAAAAATAGAACCTAGCCATTGCGCCCATACCGGCATACCATCAAAAGGAAACATAAAACCTGATAACAAAATATTAGGTAAAAACCAAAAGAATGACATTTGAATAGCCTGCAACTGGTTATTGGCCAGCGTTGAAAACATCAACCCCAAAGCTAATTGGGAAAAAATAATGGCAGCGCGCAAATCATTAAAGTAACAATAGAGCCTCTAACTGGCAAATTAAATAATAGCACTGAAAAAAATAAAATAATGACAATTTGCACATAACCAACTATAAGGTAGGGAGATATTTTGCCTATGATAACTTCAAGCGGTCGACAAGGAGTAGCTAATAAACTTTCCATAGTTCCACGCTCCATTTCACGAGTGATCGCAAGACTGGTAATCATCACCATAGTCATAACCAGCACTACACCCAACAAACCCGGCACAATGGCATAGCTACTATTATTGTCAGGATTATATTTCATATGGCTAATAACCGAAACTGGCGGCTTCCCTGCCTGCAAGTAGTGCAGACTACCTTGCAATAAAGGATCAAAAACTGTTTGTGTCAACTGCTGAGCAGCAGCGGATGCTCCAGATATAGCCATCCCTTCAGTACCATCTTCTTCTAACAATACAGTAGGGATTTGACCACGAATAATATCCCTAGTGAACCTTGGTGGAATGGTAATAGTGAACAATGAGTCACCTTGCCGCATCCATTTTTCTGCCTGCTTGGGGCTTGATGTAACATGTTTAATTGCAAAATAACCAGTATTTTGTAACCCATCAATATAAGTATTAACAAAGGCACTACTATCACTTGAGATAATAGTTACAGGTAAATGCTTGGGGTTTATATTAATAGCATACCCAAATAAAATCAGTTGAATAAATGGAATCATAGCCATCATCATAAAAGTTAAACGGTCTCGTTTAATCTGCATAAACTCTTTCACTAAAATAGCCCAGGCACGCGAAAAAGAAAAATTAACTTTACATTGCAGCAATTCACTCATCTTTTGCCACCATTGCTATAAACACATCTTCTAAAGTTGCCGATATTTCACGCCACTGATGCAGCGGATCTTTTTGCTCATACTTCTGTTTGCACAACAATAATTGTGCTTTATCCTGACCACTAACATGCAAAACCTTTCCAAAAATCACACTTTGCTCAACCGCACTTTCATTTTTCAGTGCTATTTCTAATGAAAAAACATTAGGACCAGATATTTCCCAAGTATATAAACCTGATTTTTGTATAACCTCATCTACAGTACCTTCTGTTAATAACTCGCCATAACAAATATATGCCAGCCGAGTACATCGCATTGCCTCATCCATATAGTGAGTTGAAACTAATGTCGTAACACCATTATTAGATAACTGATGAATCTGCTCCCAGAACTCACGACGAGCCTTAGGGTCTACCCCGCCAGTAGGCTCATCCAACAACAACACTTGCGGCTGATGAATCAATGCTGCTGCTAAAGCTAATCTTTGTTTCCATCCTCCAGATAAACCACCAGCTAGCTGCTTAGACCGAGATGTTAAGCCTAATTGATCAAGAGCCTTAGCAACTCTTTTCTTGCGATTATTAACCTTAAATAAACTAGCTATAAAATAAAGGTTTTCAGCAATAGTTAGGTCTTCATACAAACTAAATCTCTGGGTCATATAACCAACATGATTACGAATTAATAGCGACTCCTTGATAATATCAAACCCCAAACATGTGCCTTGACCAGAATCTGGCAGCAATAAACCACAAATCATACGAATTGTTGTGGTTTTCCCACTACCATTAGGGCCTAAAAAACCAAACACCTCCCCTTTTTTGATTTTTAAGCTAAAATCTTTAACAACATGATGATCACCAAAAGATTTATTTAACTTATCAACATTTATAATATATTCATCAGCCATACAGCTTATCCTTTAATAAACTTGATAATTTGAACAGGCTGCCCTGGGTGATAGTTCAATGCAGTTGCAATAGGTAACTTGGCCTTAACCGCATAAACTAACTTACTTCTTGTTTCATCGCTATAAATAACAGGTGGAGTGTATTCTGCCTTCGGTGAAATATAGCTAATTACAGCTGAGTTATTTGCCTTGCAGCCATCACATTTAAATTCAATCTTCTCACCTAACTTGAGCGAACTAAAATCACTTTCACTAACATAAAATTGAACATACATATATTGAGGAGCCAATAGTGATACTACTGGCTGTCCTGCAGGGACCCATTCGCCAGGATGAAAAAAAACATCAAAAAGCAAACCAGATGTTGGGGCCTGTACTGTTTTTTGTTTCAATTGCCATTGTGCCTGAACGGCTTGAGCCTTGGCAGCCTTCAGCCCATAGCGCTGCGCTGTAATTTGCTCCTTTCGTGCAGCCAATTGACTATCAGCCAATTTATTTTTAGCCGCAATCACAGCTTGTTTAGCAGATTGATATAAGGACAAACTAACATCAAGCTTTTCTTCGCTAATGTTTTTTTTATTATATAACAACTGATATCTATCATAGGTTTTTTCAGCTAAGACTAAACGAGACTGAGCTTGTTTCAACTCTGCTTCATTCGATTTTATTATAGGTGCACGCTGAGCTTGCATCATATCATTCAACGTAGCTTTTTGACTCATCACGGTACTATTTTGTTGCTTAACGCCGGCTTGCTCAGGCATAGGATCTAATTGGAATAACTCTTCTGCTTGAGTAATAGCATCACCACGGTTAGCTACCATTTTCATGAGCCTCCCTGAAAAACCAGATGATAAGTAAACAAAGTCAGCAGAAATATAACCCAAGTATTGATCTGATGATTTAGAACAACCAACTAGTAACAGTATTAAGAAAGAAAGTAATATATAACGAACCAACCTCACCTTTAATCACCCTTAATCTATTTCACTCAAAACACTTTATATTAAATCATTACAATTGACTACTGCCATCTACCAATCATGATGTTTCCCTCATTATTTACCTGCTCAGCATCTGTAATATTAGCCCTCTTGAAAAACAAAATATTATAAAAAGAAACCCAGATACAGTTGACTTTAAGCATAATTGACTATCCTAATAGTTGACATTGTCAACAATATGGATATAATGGACAAATGGTTAATCATTAGGGACCCATCATGGATATAACAGATTACGAATCACAAATCCCCATTCTGATCAGTGATATATATCGGCACTGGCGTGAAGCCATTGACTCTATTGCTAAATCTTTTGATTTCACGCGCACGCAGTGGCATATCATTGGCAAATTATGCTGCCGAGGGCCTCGCCTATCACAAGCTGAGCTCTGTGAGCTATCTGGAATGAGTCGCGCGCAACTTACTCGTGCGTTAAATGTATTAGAAGATAAAGGGGTTATTGTCCGTCATCTTGATCCTACTAATCGTAGAATTAACTATGTAGAACTTAAAGAGCCCAATGCCGATTATATTGAACAAATCCAAGCTATCAACAACCAAATCAATCAATTAATTTTAGATGAACTAGCGCCACAAGCACAAAAACAACTGGTAAGATCACTCACAAAGGTCAGCGCCATCACCACTACAATTAAAGAAAAAATGACGACCCAACACACAAAATAATAATGTATTTAACTATAGACAAATCATAAAGGAACATAACCATGGTAAACCATACAGTTCAACTACGCTCACCTGCTTTATGGAAGCTTATCTTATTCGGTGGTATCGCCTCTTTTTGTGCTTTATTACCAGCTGATGCTGTCCCTGCTCTTGCTCAACTGTTCCATATAAATAGTGACGCCGCCGAAGGAGTACTCTCTTGGTTTTTATTTGGTTACGGCATAGGGCCTATTATTTATGGACCTATTGCCAATCGATTTGGCAGAAAAAAGTCACTGCTTATTGGACTTTTTCTCGGAATTATTGGTATGAGCTTATCATTACTCAGCCTAGCTATACATTCCTTTGAATTGATGCTCATTAGTCGATTAATCGCTGGAATTGGCACCAGCGCCGGACTGGTTATTTCGATGGTTATGCTTAATGAGACCAACGACCCAACTGAGGCACGCCGCAAGTATTCTATTGTCATCTTATTTTTTGCATTTGCCCCTTCTATTGCTCTTGCAATAGGTGGAATTTTAACAGAGCACATTAGCGCAAGCAGTGTCTTTATTTTTATGCCCGCTATACTCATCGCAATTATAGCTGCAGCAGCATCTATTAAAGAAACTTATCAAGGCAAATCAATTCCAATTAAAATACTGCCTATTGCGCGTAACTTTGCACATGCTTTTAGCTGCAGACCATTTATCTTACTAACACTTATTTTAGGTGCCGCCAGTTCTTCCATGTACGTATTCAATGGACTGAGCCCACTTATTGCCATCAACACTCTGCATATCTCACCTGAAACCTATGGCGAACTGTCATTAATTGCGGGCCTTGGTTTATTTTGTGGCGCACTACTGAGCGCACGTCTTGCTAATATCTTTTCCGCACAACAAAACATCGCAATCGCTTTAACCCATACTCTACTTGGTGCACTCATCATGATGATTGCCTTTATGCTAAATTACATAAATCTCTATATGCTATTAATCCCAGCATTTTTGATTTTCTTTGGCATTGCTATTATCGTACCCAACTCATCTATGAGCGCACTGGCTGCATCTGACAACCCAGCAATTGCAGCTTCCGCCATGAACTCAACAGCCTTACTAATTAGCAGTATTATCCTAAGCATCAGTGGATACTTCTTTACGATAAGCTTAATTGCCGTACCCATCTCACTATGCCTACTGGCTATAGCATCGATTATTTTTCTAATGCTAACACCTGCACAGAAAAAAGTTAGGGCGAACAATGACTAAGCTCTTTGATCAGAATCAACTTACATTAATTCAACTATATTGCCAAAAACATAAAATTGATCCTAAGTCGACCATTATTTTTCCCTCAGAAGAATATCCATGGGCCACTAATCGAGCTCATGCAATATTTACGCTAGAGGGTAAAAAATGGAATTGTCCTGAGCAATACATGCAATACAAAAAGCTTGAATACATTGATAGAACTAACATCTCTGACATTGTGATAAGACAAATGCAAGATAAAATACTTGCGTGCAAAACAGCAGAGGACACCATTAATATCACCAGAGAGAAAAGCTTCCACGACAACAAGTGTATCAATGAGCTCTTACCTGAAACATGGCACTCAAGGGACAAATATAACATATTACTTGAAGCAAATTTAGCTAAATTTTCACAAAACCCTTCATTACAAGAAAAACTTCTCGCTACAAGCAATCAACATATCATTGGCATAGGCGGTCGATGCACAAAGTGGGCTGCCATCAATCAACATGGCGATCTTGGCCTAAATTGGACCGGCCGTATATTAATGGAAACCAGAACATCACTACGTGCCATACACAATCAAACACAAAGCGCAGGATGGAATTACCTTGAATCATTTGTCTGCTGCAGCTAATACAAAGACAAGACTCCTTCTTACCACGATCAAGTAGCGGTATGACGGTGCACGATCACTGGCCGAACGATCCAACTAGATGAAAAAAATATGGCAGCGCCACCAAGCAAAAATATAAGCTAATTTTATTATAATCACTTGCCTCTTACTACATATGTTATGTACAGTACGCACACTGATCAGGCTGGTACTGATAAATACATATAGGTTTAACTTTTTGCATGAATAAATACACACAGTTATTTGCTGGCATAAACATAATTGATGAACAATTAAATCTAGCCAAGAGTCATTACACCGAACAACGTTATGCCAACGCCCATTATTGGTTTAAAATGGCTGCCTTACGAGGAAGTACTGAAGCCCAATATTTTTTAGGCGTCATGTATACAGAAGGTCAAGGGGTTAAAAAAGACATCAGCGAAGCCATTACATGGACATGTGCCGCTGCGATTCGAGGAAACCAGATTGCTATACAGTGCATACAATCTGATGAATACACAGGTCATCGAGCAATATTACTAGAAGACATAAATCGTTTTCATCCTTCGGATCAATACAAAATAGGCTTTTTGTTTCATAACCTAGAAGAACCTGAAGATCATGATCAGATAGCATTTAATTTTTTTGAAAAAGCTGCCATTCAAGGCATTATAGAAGCAAAACATATGATGTGTTGGATGCAATACAATAACTTGCCCAATGGTCCTTTGCCTCTATCACAGTTCGCCAGCGAACAATATCGACGTTCACAGAATCAGCAGCAAGACGTTACACTTCAGTATAGCGCCTACGCCGCCTGCTTAGGAAGTAAACGTGCACATGAACAATTACTATCATTAATAAATGCAAATACAAACTTCAGGTATGTAGGAGAAATTACATTACAAAACAAACAAGAGACAATAGTCTTATATGGTTATTTTTATTTAAATAAAACTAAATATGAAATCTTAGGCCAGGGTTCTTATGGACTTGTTATCAGAAAATGTACTGAAATGAAGTACTGTTTAAAATTAGATATCAACACAAGATATGACAATGATAATCTAAATCTATTCCTCTCCTTGATTTGTGACCTGCCGGCAAAGCCATCATCAGATACTAGTAGCGGCTTTACATCACCTCACCGAACCATAAGGATTTTTAATGATATTAACCGTGAGTTGATTGATAGGGATGTCATAGAAGAAGCACAGGTTGTTACTTTTTGCGGCTCAAAAGTAGTGATGCTCCCGTTATTAACCCCTATTTCTATAGATGATAGTGAGGATAGAGATCAAGCCTATACGGATATGGCATCTAGATGCCTACAAATTTATATGGACTCTGGCCGAATCATACCTGATATCATCGGCGCCAATAATGCAATGTGGTCTGATAATACGGAAGCACGCGAACTAGTATTTAATGACATACCGAATAGTTATCGTAGAGAATCATCTGCTGGGCTGAACTTCTTCCATACCTCAAACTCCAATCTCCCAAACAATATTTTTAATGACTACGCTAATTACTGGGAAAGTTATGCGGATGCGTGTCATAGCATTAAAACTGTCATTAAAATATTAGTAGGCTTGATTGTGTATGATTACAATCAAAGTCAAGTCGAACAAACTCAAAAGGAACATGCCACACAAACCCCCATCGATTACCTTGACTTTGGGGAAATTGCTTTAAACAAATACGACAGCCTATTTAATGAGGTTTGTAAATATGCTAGGCCAACCAAACCATACAACTATCTTGAGAATGATTCATGGAGCAAGCTGCGCGAGCTAATGCGCAAGCTTAATCCGGATGCTCCTCGCTTCACTGAGTTAGAGGAAGAAGTTTTTGTCGTCACTAAAAAGATTAAAACATCCAGATAAGTTTGGTTATCGGGTATGCTGAAATGACTTCGTTGTAGTGCTCTTTACCCTATGTCCGGTAATAATTTTATTACCGGGGTTATAGTGGTTATGTGTGCAATCATCTTCTACTATATTAGACTATTCGATATAAAGGCCACCATCTCAAGAACGCTTGTTTCATCCTCCTTCGAGATCATATTGTCGCTATCTTTTTACTGGGCTCAAGGAACCCATCTCCTCCCTTGGCGCTTTCATTGTTTGTAAATGCCACTCTATTTTGTGCATGACTGCATTAGCATGCTTAATTTTATTGCGATCATTTCTAGGCGTGGGGATTGAATTTATAATAGTTTTTAGTTCCTTTAATGATGTTTCGAATCTAGAGGATTTATGTGGTGCTTCTTCTTTTAAGTTTTTGATTATAGATTTTATTTTTTCTTCAGTTATCATCTTCGGTTCCTCTCGATGAAAACTAGAGAATAGGGATTGTGGCTGTGGCTTACAATAATTTTGAAAATATATTTTCACCAATGTAGCGTCGCGTAATCTTGTCATGATCCCACCAATCTTTTCCGTCAACGCTATTATTGGTTTTGAATCTGATGAATTAGACTGCTGAGCTGCACTTTGCTTCCAAAACTGAGAGCTGCTACTAACTTTTTCATTAGGTTTGGAGGATATAATCGAATCCATTCGTTGCTCTAAACGTTTGAGCGATTTAATAGTAGCTTGATAAAATTTAAAACTGAGTAGTATGTCGCTTCCAGCAAGCTCACAAGCATATTCTTGAAGGTTAATATCCACATGATCCATATTACAAGTGATAATATCAGCAGAAAGAATTGGATGTTGGTCTATATATGATTTTGTTAAATACTTTTTATGTTTTTTGCAGAATTTATTTAATTCATTTTCATCACCAAGATTAACTTTAGATAAATCTGCCAAAAATCCAAAAAAACCAATAAGTTTTTGAACCATGCTAATTGGGCTACGATCAAGTCTAGCAAAAGCAACTGGACTTGCACCTGCAGATAACAAACTATCGATTTCACGCAAGTGCATGCGATTAATCGCATAATACAGCGCACTTGTTCCCGATGAAGATAGAGTATTTACATCAATATCTGGTACTGCTTCTAATAACTTGGCTACTGTATTTCGACAACCAAAAGCCATATGCTCATAGTGTATTTTTGCAGCTAAATGTATAACTGCTTGGCCTTGTGTATTCAACACAGAAAAATCAAAATTACGCCTAGCAGCTTCTCTTGCAAAATTAGGGAAAACATAATCACAGGTTACCCTGTCATCACAATAGAGAGCAGCGATATGAAGCGGAGTATTACCTTCATTGTCTTGAATGCTAAAGTCAGTTAATTTTGATTGAAACAGCTGTTCGTGAATGAGGCTGGCGCTGTTAGAGCCCATTATCAATCCTATTGATGCCGCGTGATGAAGAATGGTTTTTCCACCTTCATCTTGTAAATTCACAATACTAGGATCTTCATATAATGCAAAAAATAAATCGTTTTTACTGGCTGATAAATGTTTTAAATATTCTGAAGTTAAGGAGTCTTTTTGCTTTCTATAGATTGGTATAGGAGCACCTCTATCTAAGAAAAATTTAGCAAGGCCAAAAAAACCCACATCTTGAGCTAGGCTATTATTACTCAATAAAATTTCTATAATAGACATGGTTTTGGTACCAATCAAACTGTCGTGTATAGTAATAGGTTGAGATAAATCTAAATAACTTGAAGCTAATAGAGCGTCCTTAATTGTATTGATATTTTTACTTTCTAAGGCATTCATTAAATCGAATATTTTACGTTCACTTAGCGTTATTGTGTCTTCTGGTGCTGTCATTATAATTTCTCTACATTTTTTAAATTAATTAATACACAACCTATCAAAGCAATCACATATCACCTTTGTTATAGGTAGCCCAGTACTGTAAGCGTGTTATAAACCACACGTGGCCATGACGCTTACATTACAAGCCACCTCTTTATCAGTACCGGCCTGATCAGTATGTGCACCGTACATAAAGGGCACAGTAATGTCTATTAATTTGTGATATTTAGTGAGTTTTTGTACATGTCGAGATAAACGTTTGGGCAAAAAACATATAAAGCAGTGCGTTAGGAGCATGTGGTGCGAGATAATTAACTGAGTTTATGATGGCGATAGCGTAATCTTTTGCAAATCCAGCGGAAGAATACCATCATCTGTGCATTAGGAAGGATTCACCCCGTATGCTAACAACAGCTTTATCATTGCCTGATTTCTTGTTTGGCAAGCGTGATGCCATACCGGATCCATAGAACAACATGAAAAAATTGCTATAACTATCAGGTTACGGCATCGATTAGGCAGCTGGTACAGATACAGGTGAAGATGAAGGTGAAAGTGAAGGTGAAGATGAAGGTGAGGATACACCATCACTCAGGATATGCCTGAGCTGTTTACCAGAAGACGGTGGGATACTTGCTTCAATTTCACTATATGAACTACCACGAGGAACATTGAATAAGACGGAAGTAAAACATGACCTCTCCCTAAATATATGTCGAACTAAGTCTTCGACCGTTTCAGAGCCCATAGACTCACAACCGGTAGCACTATCATGAATCAAGGCCATAGCATTCGAGATATCATTATAAGTATCAATGCTACCATTATTATATATATAACCTTTACTAAATGCCCGGTAACGATCATAAATAAACACTGCAATACATTCAAACAAAGCTTTTTCAACTAGCCCGCGCTCTGAACTACTACTATATTTATGAAACTGTAATATAACTTCAATATATTGTAACATTTCATCACGGACTGTTGGTGTGTCCCTAGAGGCATAACAAAGTTTTGTGATCTCACTAAAAACATATTTATCTACGCTAACAAT
>Ga0114933_10003161_pt1 | contig 16357 bp, 9 predicted proteins | sample 4SBtaG_FD_89691 | JGI IMG/M metagenome (GOLD analysis project Ga0114933, IMG submission 89691) | Deep subsurface microbial communities from Kolumbo volcano to uncover new lineages of life (NeLLi) - 4SBTROV12_W25 metaG | ecosystem: Environmental > Aquatic > Marine > Volcanic | place: Kolumbo... | reverse complement strand
GCCTATGGGTTAGCTAAACTTATTAACCCTAAAGGCGTACCTAAATTTTTTGGAGCTTTTAGAGAAATGGTAATGTACAAAGTTACTCAATTTAAATGGGTTCCTAAACCTAATGCTGTGGACTTAGTGTTTAATGCGCTTCAACCTGCTATACGTTTTACTAAAGAACAATGCTTAGATTTACCTGAAATGACTTATGTAAAACGAGGAGTTGAACTTACCCCGCAACAGAAAAAATATTATGAGACTTTGCGGAAACAAATGGTAATGGTAGCAGCAGGGGAACAAATTACCGCTGCTAATGCAGCAGTTAACATGAACAAACTTTTACAAATTTCTTGTGGTGCAGTGTACACCGACACTGGAGAAACTGTAGAGTTTGACATTAAAAATAGATACAAAGTTTTACGTGAAGTGGTAGATGAGTCGAGTAAAAAGGTATTAGTTTTTGTACCTTTTAAACACGTAATTGACTTACTCAAAGAGAAGTTAACGCAGGACAATATTACTAACGAAATTATTCGTGGTGACGTAAGTGCACCTAACCGCACACGTATCTTTAAAAAGTTTCAAACCACAAATGACCCCCGTGTTTTAATTATCCAACCTCAAGCAGCGGCACATGGAGTGACGCTTACCGCTGCTAACACTATTGTCTGGTGGGGGCCAGTATCGTCATTGGAAACATACGCTCAAGCCAATGCTCGTGTCCACCGATCAGGACAAACTCATCCCTGTACCGTGGTACAACTTCAAGGGTCTACTGTAGAGAAACGTATTTATGGCATGTTGGACGAACGTATAAACGTACACACTCAAATGATAGATTTGTACGAGGAGGTACTTGAAATATAAACAATACGCCACTATACTACATAAAACGTTATATAAATTACAGGAGACAATAAGAATGACGGTGACAAATACTACTGACCTCAATCGTTTAGTTAGAGTCTACGTTAAGATTCGTGATAAGAAGATAGAAATTGCGAACAAATTTCGTGAGGAAGAACAATCACTTAACGACAAACTTAGCATGATAAAAGAGGAACTTTTAAACCATTGCGAAGAATCAGGGATGGAATCAGTGCGTACTGAGGCAGGAACCTTTTACCGTTCGGTGAAGAATAAATATTGGACAGGGGATTGGGAGGCGATGAATACCTTTCTATTAGAGCATCAATGCGTGGACTTACTAGAGAAACGTATCCATCAAGGGAATATGAAGCAGTTTTTAGAAGAAAATCCAGACCTTTTACCCCCCGGTTTAAATTGTGACAGCGAATACACAGTAACAGTACGGAGAAAAAAATGACTGATAGCTATGTTCCTATTGATGATTTGGCTGACCACTTAACAGTTAAGGCCAGTACCATAAGACAATGGGTTAATAAAGGTTACATTCCTAATACTACTTATATAAAAGTGGGGTATACCTACCGTTTTAATATTCCTGAAGTGGTTGCCGCATTAAAACAGGAACCACCACCAGAGGTTACATCGGAAGACGCACCTCCCGTCCAATTAGAATTGGACTTTTCTGAGGAAGAAGATATATGACAACTGGTTCGGAAAACGTGCCGAGCGAGTATCAAGAATTACTAGATGAACTTGAGAACGATACCAAACCATTACCTTCTCCAAAAGAAGGGGTGTTGCGATTAAGTATTCGTGGGAATGTGTTTCGTAAGACCGCTAATAACTACGAAGAAGAACTAGATACTGATGCCGTTAAAGGTGTGATTGTTAAGTCAGCACCCATTTCTCGTACGTATTACGCAGGGGAATATGTAGCAGGAAAAAATAAACCTCCTACTTGTTGGTCAGCAGATACAGGGACGGGAAAACCTTCTACTGATGTCTCTACGGACAACGTTCAGTCAGTAGCATGTTTTGATTGCAAACAAAACATTAAGGGGTCAGGTGTAGGACAAACTCGTGCGTGCAGATACCAACAAAGAGTAGCAGTTTTGCTTGCTAACGAAGAGGGAGCTATAGTGTGCGATGAAGTATATCAACTCCAACTTCCTGCTACGAGTTTATTTGGGAAAGACAAACAAAAAATGTCGATGCAAACCTACGCACGTTTTTTAAACAACCAAGAAAAACCTGTCCCTTTAGCAGCGTTACTTACAGAAATACGTTTTGATAAAGAAAGTGTCACTCCTAAATTATTTTTTAAACCAATACGTGTATTAGAAGAAGAGGAAATTAAGTTAGCTAAACAAATGCAAACTGATCCTAATACTGGGAAGCTAGTGACTCTTACTGTGACACCTAAAGAAGAAACCTACTCTGATGTAGACAATGTGTTTGATGTTGTTGAAGGAGAAGGAGTGTATGTAAAAACCTTGTAGTACCGCAATACCTAAACCATAACTTAGTTTTATAACTAATGCTATTTTAATAACCTTTTGACGAGAGTGCGAATATGAGTAAACCAACTTATAAGTTAACTGATGTAGAAGCCCTTTATCCTAAACTAGATCAACCTTATCGTTTTGATAAGACTGCTGGTAAAAATGGTAAAGGTGGAAGTGTACCTTGTGACGCTGATGCTAAAGGCGCGGAGTACGTTACTAATTTTAAAATGACAGGGGCGCAAGCTAAAGACCTTTTTAAAGAAATGGTTGCAGCTTACAATGAAGCTAAAGAAGATAATTGGCCAGACTTTACAATGCCTTTTACGAAGGATGAAGATAAAATGTTTATTGGTAAAACGAGAATAGACGCTTCTTACAATAGTCCTCCTAAACATTATGATTCTGCTAACACTCCTTTGGATAGTGGGTTTCAAATAACTACGGGGAGTACCATAAGTTTGTTTATGCAACTTATACCCTATAATGGTGCGATGGGTAATGGCGTATCTTTACGGATACGTGCTGTTCAAGTTATTAAATATAAGGAATACGTAGCAGCATCTCCTTTTGATACACAGGAGGGGTTTACTCAAGGCGGTAGTTCCACTACTGATGACGGGCTTGATGATATTTTTGGAGAAGTAGAGGAACCCAAACAAGAACCAGAAGTAATTGAAGAACCCACTGTTAAACCATCTAAGAAGAAAAAAGCTGAACCCGCAGGGGATGTAGACCTTGCCAGTATGCTTGATGCGTTTGACGATTAAAATAATAAAAGAACAGGGGTGCTACATGGCACTCCTGTTTTTAACGTGGGTTTATTATGGAAGCAAAAGAATTTTTGGGTACAGTATTGGGAGGCGAAGGCCAGTACTGTGTTTTTGCACTTAAGCAAGGGTGCAGTCCTAAAACCAAATTCTATGATTCTTTAGATAAAGTAGTTAGTACAAGTCAGTCATTAGACACAGAAGGGTGGGATGCTTATTTTGCATTGGGTACATATAAAGACCCAGTAAATGGACGGACTGCTGACAATGTACAAGAACTTAAATCTTTTTTCTTAGACTTAGATTGTGGCCCAACTAAAAAATACGCTACCCAACCGGATGCTATTAAGGCGTTAATTGAGTTTAATGCAACTTATAAACTTCCCCCTCCTACCATTGTAGTTAATTCAGGCCGTGGTCTTCATGTCTATTGGGCTTTAGATCGCGCTTACAGTAGGGCCGAATGGCTTGCGGTGGCGGCACGTTTAAAAGCAGCGTGTATAGAAGCTAACTTACATGCCGATCATGGAGTTACGGCAGATTCTGCTCGTATATTACGAGTGCCTAGCACTCATAACTATAAAGGTGATACTCCTTTACCAGTAAAGATATTAGGTAGGATACGAGAAGAAAAAATACTTTTAGATAAGTTTGCTGCACATCTTCCTGAAGTTGCTCTTTCATTTTCTGATGCTCCAGAACTTAGTACTGAAGACAAAGAAGATTTGCAAAATACCGGGGGACTAAATAGTAACTATCAAAAGTCGTTTAAGAAACTTATTGAACTTACTCGTGATGGTAAAGGATGTGGTCAAATTGCTAGGGCCATCCGTTCCCCTAATGATTTGTCTTATGACGAATGGTTACATGTCCTTTCTATTCCTAAACACTGTGATGTGGGTGGTGAAGATGGGATACATTTAATTTCTAAACGTTATAAAGGGTATTCTGAAAAAGAAACTAATAACGTAGCCGAATCTATTGACTACCCTCACCTCTGTACTTCTTTTGAAACAAGTTATCCAGAGGCGTGTAAAGATTGTATTCACAAAAAAGACCCCTTCTTTAAGTCTCCTATTAAACTTTGTATGGAAGTTAAAGAAGCTGAAAGTAATGTGGTTGAGGTAGTTGTACCTACAATTACAGACGAGTTTGAAGATGATAGAATTGAACCTAAACCCCCTAAAACGCAACAACACACTATCCCTCCTTATCCCGGCAATTATTTTCGGGGAGCAAACGGAGGTGTCTATTTAAAAACAAAAGACAAAGACGGAAATGATGATGTAGCTGAGATTTATGATAGAGATTTATATGTTACTAAACGCTTACGTGATCCTATTGATGGCCCATGTTATATGTTTGAACACCACACTGCACGAGAAGGGGTGCAAGAATTTGTTCTTAAAATGGAACAGTGTACAGGACGAGAAGAATTTAGAAAGGCTATGGGTAGAAACGATATCTTTATTCTCCCTAACCAAGCGAGTAGTCTGATGAACTATATACAAAAATGGGTAAAACAATTACATGAAACTGTAGACTTTATTGATGTGCGTACTCAGTTTGGGTGGACAGAAAACATGAAGTCTTATGTTATTGGGGACAAAGAAATTTTTGCTAATCGTATAATTGCTAATGTTCCAAGTGCTCGGACTTCTCAATATATATCTTTGTTTGCTAAGAAAGGTTCGTTAGACGGATGGAAACGTATAGCTAAATTTTATGATCGCCCTAAGTTTGAAGAACATCAAATGATGTTTGGTCTTTCATTTGGTTCACCTTTAATGAAGTTTGTTCCCGGTATTCCCGGCGCTGTATTTCACTTGATGAGTGCAGAGACAGGTTATGGAAAAACCACAGGGATGAAAGGTGGTGCATCAGTGTGGGGTAATCCTAACTCTAAACTTATTCTTAAAGGAAAAGACACAGGAAATTCTGGATGGCATAGAGCCGAAGTGTGGAAGAATCATGTCTTATATATAGACGAAGTTTCTAATTATTTAGATAAAGACGCAAGTGACTTTTGTTATGCAATAAGTGACGGTGAACAGAAAAATCGTATGAGTAACAAAGGAGAAAATGTAGAACGTTACAGAGGTGAGCCGTGGGATTTAATGTGTGGTACATCTGGTAACTCTTCTTTAGCAGAAAAAATGACGGGTTTTAAATCTCTACCTCAAGGAGAGATAGCTAGGTTAATAGAAAGTCCTGTAGAGAAAAGATTGTTCACTACTCAAGAAGCTAACGAAGCGAATGACTTACAAGATGATTTAGCTAATCACTACGGCCATGCAGGTGCTATTTATATACAACATGTTCTTCAAACTATAGAAGCTACTGAAGACTTAGTAATAGCTACTAGAGATCAAATGCTTAAAGACGCAAAATTAGAATCACAACACCGTTATTGGGTAGCAGGAACGGCAGTTACTTTTGCAGGATTAACTATTGCTAAAGATATAGGGTTAATAGATTGGGATTTAGAGGCTTTGTATCGTTGGATTATTGGCAAACTAATTTCTATGAGGTTAGAAATGAAGGGTATGATAATTAGTATTGAAGAAATTGTAGCTGAGTTTTATCAAGATCATCCTCAAGGATGGTTGCGTGTTACAAATCCTGATGAAGAAGTAATGATGTACACGAATCAACCTAGCTACTCATGGGTAGGTCGAGCTGAACCTACAGAAAATAAGTTGTACATATTCCCTACTAAACTTAAAGAATGGTGTGTTAAGAAAGGGCATCATTATGCCGCAGTAAGGCAATTAATCCTCACACAAATGAACGGAAGGGCGTACAAAATGAGAGCAGGGCGTGGAACACAGTTTGATGTAGGGACTCCTCACGTTTTGGAATGTTCATGGAGTCATCAGGATGATACATCAGAAGACGAGGTGGATAATGACACGAGTAATGTTCACTGATATTTCTCCCGATGGTGTACGAATAGTAGTTGATTGGGAAAAATTTGTCCCCGGCAGTTCTGTTTTTATCCCCTGTATTAATACAAGTAAAGCTCTTAAACACATTACCGAAGCTATTGATGTACACTTAAATGATTTAGAGAAACGTATTTGTGTAGAGAATGGGAAGTACGGGGTACGGGTGTGGAGAATAAAATAGCTTTATTCGTTAAACGCTTCGTCAAATTCTCGATTGGATTGAATTATTTCTATAGCTTCACGTCTGTCAACAGGCCCACCACCTGTTATCTTTGCCATTCCTGAATTAGCTCTTTTAGCACGTAAGGAAGCTCTTAAACTATCATTAGTTATACTTCGACTTGGATGATCCCCATTGAACTCTTTTATTTTTTCTACTGTTTCTTTTAATAGTTCAGGATCGGGGGGGCGACCTATATCTCTATCCCCTAAAGCAAAAGTATAAGCTTCTAACAATGCGCTTCTTCTGTTAGTTGTACCTCTAGTTTTACGGAGGTTTAAAGAAAGTTTGTCTCTTTCAAGTCTATAATTAAATGGTGTAAAACCTAACCCTTGGTATATCGCATCCCCCACCCCTACTTCAGCAAGTACCGCATCTCCTCGTCTAGTTCGATACCCTTCGGATTGTATTCTCATACTCTTGAACACATTAGAAAAAGCAGCAGGAACCATATCTTCACGAGCACGTTGGTTGTTAGCAGGATCGCCATCAAACATATCTATTAGTCCACGCCCTGCTCTTGTTATTACCGAATAAGCGGCTATTTGATCTGCAAATATTTCAGGAGCGGTTTTGTCTTGTCGGTAATTACCGGGATCACGAACCATAAGATTAGTCAAATTAATACGTTGAGTTAAATCTATTTCAGGAGAAAGAAATTCCGCTACTGAACTGTCGAATCCGTAAATATCTCCTGTCGCTAACCACCCGTAGTAGCCACTACCATATTTCTTAGCCATCATGGTATCAAAATCATCTTCGTCTTCTTCTAAACCCCAATCTATTACTTGAGATAGCATTCCGTACAAAGGGATACCTTGAGCACCTAATATTAAAGAACCACTAGCTGTGAGCCATATCAAAGTTTTTGCTAACGCTTTAGCTTCAGCACGTTCTTGCTCAGTTTTAGCTTCATTAAGAGTTAATTTTTTAACTGCATTAAGCATAGAAGCTTGTTGGTACATGAACTGCATAGGAACACGTTTATACTGCATGGCTAAACTACCAATTTGTTGTTGCGATAAACGTGATCCAGTAGTAAGTAAGGCAGAAGAGTTTACCCACAAAGTCGTATTGGTTGCGGTAGTAGCAGCTTGTTCACCAAGAGTTAATCCACTTACTGAATCTTTTTTGTTTAGTTCTTGTTCAGTGATTTCGCTAAATTTTTTGCCCGTAAGCTTTTCCATTTCTAACATGTAAGTACTCATTCCACTTACTTGTCGAATAGCGCGTTCGTTATGATTAAACAAAAACCCTGACCAGTAACTAAGTTTTCTCATAAACCCAAAGCCTGACGCTTCAAGTTCAGAACTTTCAGCAGCAATGGTACGGGTATCAAACCCTAAGTTTTTAAACCTTTGTTTTAAAGGCCCAAATAATTTAAACTTGTCATCAAGATCAGTTGTTTCGTTAGTAAGAGAAAATCCTCCTATCTTACTTTCTGGCCCAGTTAACCCTTCAGCTTCTCTATTACCCATTGTTAAACCGTATAAGTATATGGCTTTACTGGTACTAGCTACTGCTTTAGTCGCCCCGTATTCTCCTGAAAGACGGGCTTGAAGTACCATTGGTATAATAGAAGTGTTCACTGCTACTGAACTTATATTAAAACCTAACGTGCCTACAAAAGTTAAACCTCTTAAGAATCTTGCATATTCAGGTAAATAAGGATTGTTACTAAACTCAAGGTAGCTAGGAAGACCAAATACTTTTTGGCCCCGTGTTGGCCCGACCAACATGTCAGCTATATCCCTGTAAAAGACATCTTCCCCTTCTACAAGTTTGCGTCTGTCTTCTTCTACACCACGAGCTGCCAGTTCTTTTTCGACTTGGTACTTAACATTGGCATAGCTTGTTATAAGCTGGGGCATACGTTTTTCAAACACTTCAAAAGCGTTACGGTTAAAACCTAATATACCTCTACGTGCTTGACGTGCTTGAACTAAAGACTGTTCAGGCAAAGCTTTAAGAATAGCTTGTTCCATAAACTCTTGAACTTGAGTCCGTGCCGTTGTGTTGTCAGTAGGGATAGTTTTAAGTACATCGTTCAGTTGTCTTTGAAGGTCTACTAGAAAAGGAAGGGGGACACCTTGATAGCTACCAGCCTTAATAGTATTTTGTACATCTTCTCTGCTTCTAAGATTAACGTCTATACCTTGATCTTGTAGTAACTTAAAAGCTTTTGCTCGTTCAGGTACTGTTTTGTAGGCGCTCGTTCCATAGTTAACTTGCCCAGTTGCATCGGTGTAAATAAACTCTAGCCAATAATCACCGTCCCTATACAAAGGAAAATAAGGGTCAATGTTGCCGTACTCTAAACGTTGTTGAAACAAGGTATCTCTAATAGATTTTTTAATTCCGTCTTCAACTTCAAGTTTTTGTATGTTAGCGTCCTGTGCTTCTTGTGTAAGAGTGTCCAATCTAAAATATTCATCCCGCATTTTTTTATAAGCGTCTTGTTGTTGCGGAGATAATTGACGGTAGAGAACTTCGGCTTGTCTTAAAGCATCTTGGGTTTCTGTTAAAGGACTTACCAAAACTATTTTGCCTTTAACATTAGGGTCACTTTGTAATGCTGCTTGGCGTTGAGTAGCTTGACTTTCACTCCTAAAAAATTCTTCTTTACGAGTATTATTTTGTCCGTACCGTACTATAAAACTTTTATACCTTTTATTTTTTTCGGCATCACTAATAGAAGGATCAACTCTATTTGTAGTACTTAGTGCTACTAACTCATTTAAAACTTCAATAGCTTGACTGTTGGGTAACACTCCACTAGAGCCACTAAAAGCTTTAAGTGCCGCAGAAAAGACATCTGTAAATCTAATCGTTTCGTTATTACGAACCCCATCTATTTCATAAAACACTTCTTGAAACCGTTCAGCACTGGGTAGTTTTTCTTTTCCTACATCTACAATAGCTTCAAGTCCTACCCCATTAAACAAACTTGCTTTGGCTTTAGCAGGATAAGTATTCCAAGCAGCAACCACTGCCGCCCATGTCCCACTTCTTTCACTGGGGGACAACCATTTTACTCCACCAGAAATGGCATGGTTAAACGCTTTATCAGGATCAGTAGCTGCTGCGTTACTTATCTCTGTAGCCGTACGGGTATAAGGAGAGGTCGCCAAGATAGTATTGATGTACTGTCGAGCTGCTTCGGCTGCTGTTTGAGTTCCACTGGGAAAACCTAAAAAATCAGTAAGTGCTCTCCAAAACCTGTCCCAAGCTGTAAGTTTTCCACCGCTTGGTTTAAAGGCAGCAAGTTGCGATTGAAAATTAACATTGGTAAAAGCTTCAGCAACAAAGTCCTGTAACGATTCCATTGCATAACCATTAGGAACATTACCTTGAAGGTTGTTATACAGTTTTGTAAGTTTTTTAGTTACCGGATTAGAAGGATTAGAAAGCACTTGTATAGTGGCAGCATGTGCACCTTCGTGTAAAAGCGCATGGATATTAAGAGGAACATCTAAATTAAGTTCAATAGTGTCAGTATTTCTGTTGTATGCGGCGGCTGCTACTCGACCTAAAGGATCAACTAACCCTTCTACAAAAGTAATTTTAGTGTTCCCTAATGCGTTAGCAATTTTACGAGCTGTAGTGCGAACACGTAAGTTAGGAGTATCTAGTGCTACCTGATTTATTGCTTCTTTAGTACGACCATCCAACGCTAAAGTGTTAACTTCATCAGAGGCTAAAGTCATGCTGGCAGAAACAGCATCTTTAATAAGATATTCTTTATCTACTTTATTTTCATTTACAGCTTGTTGACTAAGTGCATCTGCTAGATTTTTAGTTCCATCATTTACGTATTCGTCTATTTGTCGTTGCGCTTCCTGCATGTCATTCAAACGATTAAGAAAGTTTCTTGATCTAAATTCGGTTGTTTGAGCTTCACGAATATGTTTCTCTAACGCACTTATTGAAGTGGGGGAAAAGTTATTACGTACCCATTGTGCTGCCGCGTTGCCCCGCTTGTTGTCCGTAACGTACCCTGTTTCTTTTCTAAACCCTTTTTGAACGTTGCCTTTCATAGGAGTGCTTGTATCGTAAGCAATCGTTCGGAGCATCATGTCTACATCATCACCAAACGCAGCGACATAATATTGAGCAGCACCATCGGGTGTGTACTTAGTTTTTCCAGTAACTACAGGCGCACGCCGTACTGTTTGTATGGCCTCTATATCAGAAGCTACTTTAACTTCAGGAGGAGCAGTAACAGTATCAGGAGAGGTAGAGGGTCTTGCTTCTTGCTTTCTTGTTTCTTGCGCGATGAAGTCTCTAGGGGTAACTACTCTAGTTGACCCTGCGCCAGCTCCTGTACCAAAAGGTAAAGTAAGTTGTTCCCCTGTTTCACCCGGTTGTGGGGCAGTTCCTACATCTGGTGCAGGAGGGAGCAATGAAGTAGCAGGTGCACGTACTGGTTCACGAGACACAGCAGGGATTTCTAACTGTACGCCACTTGCTTCATTAGGGTCTGTGCCTCTCGGTAACCGTCCGGTTTGATCAAGTCGTTCACGATTAAGCCGACTTCGTTCCTGTGCTTGCAAATCTGGTTCCGCAGGAGGGGGTGGTTTAGGTCGTCTTTCGGGAATTACAGCTTCTAAACTCTCTACACTTGAACCATCTGCTACTACTTCAGGTTCTACAACAGGTGAAGGACGCTTTCTTCTTACAGCTTCAGCTATTTCACTTACTGTGGGTTGAGTTTCAGATTCGTAAATCTTACTTCGTTTTACTATTTCCTCGGCAAAACGGTTTTCTATATCTGCACTCGTTACTACACTTTCATCAGCAAGTACTTCATCTAACACTTGCGCTCGTTCTCTTTTTTTACGTTGTTCTTCAAAGTCAGTTATAGCTGCATCTCTTTCTGCGGCTACTTTTCGTTTTTCTGCTTCTTCATCAGCCGCAATTAACGCTTCTATTTGTTGAGTTTCTGCTAGGTCAATCAAATCGGTTTCTGGAGTGGGGGGCGTAGAAGCTGCTGTTTCACGATTACGTATTATGTCAGCTTCAGCTTCTACTGCTGCATCGAATGCGTCAGGGCTAAGAGGTGCGTCACTGTACCGATTCCTTACAGCAGTTTCGGCTTGCTCCCTTACTTCTACTTCTATAGGGTCTTCTGCCGTTACCCCTGCAAGGTCTTCTACATCCATTAACTGTTCAGGTTCTGGGCCTTGACGTGCAGGAGCGTCTGGAAACATGTCTCGACTTTCACCTACAGGAACTTGTGCCATTGCTGTAGCGGCTTGTTCGGCTGTTTCAGGAGCTTCTTCGGTTGTTTCAAGAGTTTCTTCGGCTTCTTTAATAGCGCGGCGTTGTCGTCCCGGCAAAATTAATTCGGTTAGACCTTGTAGAAAACCACCTACACCTGCACCTAGACCAAACGATTCACCAGTACCTGTAAACACACCTTGTTCTGGATCGTATATTCCCCGTTGAATAAGGTTCTGACCTACCTCACTTACTGCCTCTTGTATTCCTTCGTCTATTGCCGCTTGAGTAATACGACCCTTTCGACTGCCACCTAGTTTATTATATAACCGCGTAAGAAAAGTCCTGCTTATTTCTTCCCCTATTTCATCGGCTTGTGAGCCTAGTACTTTTTCAAATCGTTTTGCTATTCTTCCCGGCCCAATCATTTCAAACGCGCCCGGAATCATACCTAGCCCTGCTGCTGTACTTATCTCGTCTTCGGTAGCTCCTGCGGCTACTGCTCGTTGTGCAGCTTCTCCTGACCCTGATCCTACACCTAGTGCCACACCAGCTATTACACCCGGCGCACCTAAAAATGCGGCTGGAATAAAAGGCGCGGTGGAGCCTACACCTCGCATTAAATCTAAATAAAGACTGTCCTCATAAGCTGGGGCAGGAGCAAGAGCTTCCTGTACTCCACTACCAATTTCAGCAATGCGAGCACGAGCTGCTTGTTCAGCTTCTTCAGGAAGTATAAACGATGCACCTGTAGCCGCAGATTCTACGAGTCCAGCAGCTCCACCAAGAAGAGCTTTACCCGTTTCAACTGGTAAACCTAGTGCATAATCTAAAGAGGAGATGTCTTCCTCTTCTTCGGGGGGAAAAGTAGGCATCCGAGCTTTTACTGCTGCAATAACTTGCGCTCTTGTAGCTCCTACTGGCCCTTCAATAGAATAAGTTTTACCATCTGGCCCTTGTATAGAGTAAGTAGGCATTATTATTGTACTGTCATTTCTCCAAAACCATCATCTCCACCCAACACACTACTACCAAAATCTAGTTCCGGTACTTCCCCTGTATCTCCATAGTCGAGTAAAGCTTCCGCGTAACGTGCCGCACCTTGTCGTAAAACACTTATAGAGTCGGCCAATGCTTCTGGAGATATTTGCCCTAATTGAGCCTGTGTTTCAAGGTCAGTTATAGTGCTTTGAGTTGTGGTGTACAGACTAGAAAGCGTTCTTGCCATGTTTGCTCTATGTGTACGTTCTTGAGCTTCAGTTAAATTAGCTTCTTTAACCCGTGCTAGTTCTGCACGTAACTGGGCATCCAAAGCCCTAATTTGATTTGAACGGTCAGCAATTAAGAACTGTGTTTGTCTATTTAAAGCTCCTGTTTCTAGTTGAGCTAGAGTTTGCATAGCTTGATTAGTCTCAGCAGAGAACCTTTCGTAAGCTTTAGTACCTGCTTCCCATACTTTACCCAATGCACCACGTTCTTGCGCTAACATTTCAAGCTCTACTTTATTAGGCTCAGTCACCCTACCTTCTTGTAACTGCCTCATTCTTTCTCTAAAAGCTGGGCCTTCTATTTGTTTGGCTCGTGCGGCATTTACTACAGAACCCGGCTCTAAAAGGATTCGCATTAGCGACTCATTTTCCAAACGGCGCACTTCTTCAGGCGCAAGACGCGAATCATAAGACGCTCTAATGGCATCTCTGTTTTGCATCATTAGTTCTTTTTCTCTATCTGAAAGTTGATAGAAGTCACGAGCACGTTCCATACGTTCTTTTTCTAACTCTTCTCCATCTCTGTCTAATCTTTCTTGTGCAAAATCTCCCAAAGATGTTGCTGTTGCACTTTCTATTACTTCATCTCCTGTAGGGGTGGTAATTACATCAGTAATTTGTTCTAACAGTTCGCTTGTTCTATCTGAATCTACTACTGGAGGGGCAGTGGTGGTATCGGTGTCTTGCGCCATTCCAAAAGGTAAACCTTTAGTCTCTTCTCCTGAAGGATCGTACTCTGGTGAAGGTCGTAATTGTTTAGCCATTGTAGCTACGTCAAACACATCTTCCAGTTGAAGTACCCCAGAAGTAGGAGTGCGGGAGGTGGGAGAAAAATTCTGTAAAGCTACAAATATTTCGGTATCTGACATTCCCGTATCTTTCAACCTTTGATACTCTTCGCTTCTTAATCTGCGTTTTCTTTCTTCTTCTTCCTCTTCTTCCATAGACTGAGCACGCCGTCCCGCACCTCTTACCATTTGCCCATTACTAAAACCAACTATCCCACCACCAGCCATACCACTTTGTTGTCTCCTGCTAACTTCCTGCATCATGGCGGCGTACTGATCCATTGTCATGTTGCCGCCTTCTTCTATGGGTTTTAGTGAGTCTAAGGTAGCTTTAGCAAAAGCCTTTTGTTGGTCAGTAGAATCAGGGTTATTAAGCACTGCTTGAGCACTCATGTAACTGTCTACTTCTGACAGTAGGCCACCTTCTGCTTTGCTAACTACTCCTCTACCCATAAGTATGTCTTTACGTGTAACTTTTCCATCACCACTTAAATCTGGGAAACCACCATCTTTAAACGCCACAATACCGCCTTGTGCAGCTCTTGGTAGATTAGAAGGCAGTTGCGGTAAACCTCCAGCCATAGGGGGTCTAGATGCAGGAGGGCGTTGCATCCCCATTTGAGGTCTACCTTGCATTTGAGCTGATAAAGAAGCTATACCTGCGGGAACTTGTTGCTGTAACTGTTGAACCATATTAGCAGGATTAGGGGCAAGTACTTGGTTAGCTGACTGTACAAGTTCTTTGGCTTCTTGTAGTTTTAATGCTGCTTCCAGTTTAGGGTCTAGGTCAAGTGGCTCAATGTCATCATTGACTACTTCTATTGCCATCTGCTCTCTAACACTAGGTTTTGGCCCACCCATAAGTTGCGCTATACCTTGGTTCATTGGAGGCTGCGGTCTAGGTTGAGGCATACGCGGTTGAGGCATACGCGGTTGAGGCATACGCTGTTGAGGCATACGCTGTTGAGGTGCAGGTGTTGGTTGTCCCATACCTTGAGGAGGGCGGGGAGCTGTAAGGGCTGCTAATCCATTTCCGTTCATCATCATAATAATACCTTAATCAATTACACCAAGATCACGCATAGCTGTTTCTGCCGCGCTTTTAGCGTCTAATCCCATTTTTATGTAATAGTCGTATTGGTTAGGGAAGGCTTTCATTGTTGCATCTGTCCATGCAGGGCTTGGGCCACTTGCAGGAGAAGCAGGGGTCACAGGGTTAAGGGCATTGTTAATCCGGTCAAAAGTAGTACCTGCCGCTTCAAACCCACCTAATAAAGATTGTAACCCTGATGGTTGATAGTACTCAAAAGTCTGTGTTTCTAAGGGCATTCCTTGAAGCAAAGACCTCATATACTGCGTTTTTTTAAACGGGTCATCCCGTTCACTTTCAAACTGGGCTATATCTGCTGCTACTCCTTCAGCGGTTACCGCACGTTGGTCTTTACCCGCAGCAGCTAAATCTTTCAACGCACCCAACCCGTACTGTCTGTCTTTGTTAAACATGTCTTGGGCGTTAGTAAAAGCATCTTGATAACCTTTGCCACGTATATCAGCAAGCGTGCCAAGAAGCCCTGTAGCTAATTCCCCTTCCCCAACACCTTGCCTACTACCACCAAAAGCTCCTGCTCGTGCGTACTTATCTCCTAAGTCGCGCATTGCTATATCATAGTCACTTCTAGCTCCTGCAAACTGTGGCTCTAGTGCGGCTTCAAGGTAGGGATTCATGTAGTTTTGAACCACATTGCCAGAGGCAGGAGTGTAATAACCTTCCCCTGCTGTAGCTCCTGTTCTTATTTCTTCTATTGTGGGTAACGTGTATTCAGAACCTGTAAAAGACCCTGTAGTAAATGCTTGAGGCACACCTAAACTAGCAAGTCCTGAATAGGCTTGAGTCTGTAGTGGAGAAAAGTCGGCTGTTAAATCACCTTCGTAAGCTGTATAAGGAGTACTTGCAAGTGCTTTACCCCGTCCCAACATTTCTGTTACGTATGGGCCAGCCCAGCTAGATAATGCCGATTCTTCGCCCCGTTGCATGTTTACGGTATAAGGGCTTTGAGTAGAATCGTCTAAAATAGAACCATTTGACATGTGTACTACCTCACGCTAAATATTTATTAGGGTTTATTTCTTTACCCTGTTTAGGATTACCTGTACGTGCTTGGCGTACTCGTTCCATCATTGCAAATAACTCTTCCGCACCTGCGTCCGAATTACCATTACCTAAATGACTTACCACATCTGCGGGAATTACAAATTCCCCATCACTTAATGCAGCAGGTTGAGAATTACTTATCATGGCAGGAACTTGATCTGCCATTCCATCCGTTGGGCCACCTAAATAATAACCTTGGTTATTTAAAGAAGCTAACCCACCTCCAGCCATTTCGTCTGTTTCTGTCTCTGTTTCTGTAAAATTCGTGTCTTGAAAATAACGTCTTCCTTTCCCACCCGGACGGCGTGGTATGTATTGCTCGTTAACATCTAAAGACAATACTCCTGCGTTATCTCGTTCATAATCACTGAACGCATTAGGTACAAGTTCACGAGAATAGGTGTAATCGGGAATACCCCCAGTGTATCCAGTAGGGGTAGGGGAAGACAATCCCATAAAATCCCCTATAGTTTCAGAATCATCTGCACGGCTGGCTGCAATTAAACCTATAAGAGGAACTAAGTTTTCGTAGTTTATTCCTGTATCTTCGTCCCACACCCAATCAAGAGCACTACTTCCTATACCGGATATAAAACTTCCCGCAGAAGTGCCTAAATCTTCTAACCATTTT
>Ga0114933_10003160_pt1 | contig 16359 bp, 13 predicted proteins | sample 4SBtaG_FD_89691 | JGI IMG/M metagenome (GOLD analysis project Ga0114933, IMG submission 89691) | Deep subsurface microbial communities from Kolumbo volcano to uncover new lineages of life (NeLLi) - 4SBTROV12_W25 metaG | ecosystem: Environmental > Aquatic > Marine > Volcanic | place: Kolumbo... | reverse complement strand
TACCGTGTAAAATTCGAAATGGTATGAAACCCCATGGCCCGAGATTAAGACTGTAGCCAAGAAAAGCTATAACAGTAGCAACGCCTCCGATTCGAAGCCAAAGTTGGTGTCTTCCTAGGTCAAGTAATCCTCCAGTAATAGGTCTGGCAATGACTCCGGCAAATCCAAAAATGCCTAGTACAAAACCGGCAAGTCCAACCGGTACATTTTCAAGTGCTTCAGGAACTAGAACGTTCGTACTGGTGTGATAGCCAAGGAAAAAAAAGTGTGTGGAAATGGTGGCTAGAATAAATCCTGTGGTGATAAGAGGACTGTTTTTTGTAGAGGTTTGAGTTAAATTGGTGCGCTGAGAAATGTTATTGCCTGTCTATGATGGCATTCAGGTTCCAAAAATTTACAAAGAGCCTGGTCTAATCCAGACTTAACCTTCAGACTCTACCACTGGGTCTTCATCTGATTCAGCAGAAATCGGCTCAGATGCATATGCCAGTAGTCGACCATCTCTCTCAATGAACATTGCTAGGCGATCTTCAGCCTCGATCTGTTCAACCCATTGAGGAAGGATTGCGCCATGTCCATTAACTAAATAGGTATGACCTTGATAGGAAAACTCGTTTTCAGAAACAGAGAGGTTATATGGTGGCGGCACATCCATCTGGTTCCAGTTGAGTGCAAATACGTCAATTCCACCAGTCGAGATCAAGAAAAGGTCCGCGAAATCGATTGTTAATTGGGTATAGTTGGTGGTTGATTGTTCTGTGCTCATATGTTTTCTCCAACCGAGTATATATCATCATCAATTCAAGACGAAGTATCATCCGCAATTCTCATGGCAATTATCTCAAAGATTAAAATCATCGAAATAATTATGGCTGATGCAACGCACCAAATGCACCAGGCTTCCAGAACAAATGCTTCGATCCCGGTGAGATAGATTGAATAAATTGTGCCGGCAGTTGCAATAAAAAGTGACCACACTTTAATATTTCTGGCCAGCTGCACACGTAAATTAAAAAACCTGTTGTGAATGTATTCCATTCTAGGAATATGTAGCCCGAGTAATGTCAGGTACATAAGTAATCCCAAGAGTGAGATGGGTATACCAGCGACGCTTGAGTATTCTGATTCTTGAACCTCATGGCAACCGCCCCCCTCTCCACAAATTAGTGCACTCTCATTAAATAACGTTGTATAACTCAGATATAGCGCCACGACTATTCCAGACATCTTTAATATCAAAGAAACATATTTTATTAGAGCTGCGCCTTGTAACAATATTGTATTCTCCAGAGCTCAGGCCAAGCAGAGACCAATTAAGTTACTCAAGCTGATTTTCTATAATTTGTTGAATGTCCACAAGGCTGACTACCCCCGAAATAGGGTAGTTTCCTACTAGTGTGTAGGGCGTTGCGCCAGTGAAGCCATTTTTAATAGCCAATTGAGTAGCGGTCTGTACGCCATCGTGTTCTTGTTCTGAATTTAGACACGTGCTGAACAGATTCGCATCTAGTGGAAGGCCAGCGTCCACTAGTTCATCAGCAAAATTTTCTAGATTGGAGGGAGTATAAACACCAGAATTAGGCTTGCCCTGTCTTAAAAATAGAAGATTATGATAGTCCCAGAATAGATTCTGGTCGGCAGCACATAATGACGCAGTCCCTGCATTAAATGATTCGGTGCCAAGGATCGGAGTGTTTACGAAGACAAGTTTGACTTGACCATCTTTCACGTAAGTATCAATCAAAGGCTTAACAATATTGTCTGAGAAAGTTTTGCAGTGGGAACATTGAAAATCTTCATGCAGCCAGATGGTCAGCGGTGCGTTGGTATTACCCAGTTCTGTTCCAGTTGTAGGTATATCCTGAAAGGAGCTATTTCTCTGGAACGCCTCATCGTTTGTTGTTGAGCCTGGACGACTAGACCATATAAGCCATATCACTATCAGAAGTATCAGCGCACCAGCCCCAAAGACAGGCAAACCACCCCAGTCATTGTAGAATTTGCTGAGTTTTGACTTTTCTTTCAATATCTGACCTCAGTCTAAATCTCAATAAGAATCAAAAAATGATTATCCTCTTGGAAGGCCTAGACCCCTCTGAGCGATGATATTTCTTTGTACTTCACTTGTTCCAGCTGCCACTGTACTTGACACAGCAGTCATGTATTGCTGAGCAAAAGCCCCGCCTAGTTTCGCGTAAGGTGACCCTGGACGTAGCTGCGAAATGCTTCCGAGAAGATGCATTCCTGTTCCGGCAATACGTTGAGACAGTTCTGAACCGTACAGTTTAGAAACAGAGGCTTCATGATTTGGAATAATGCCTTGTGATTGAAGAAACGGGATACGATAGGCTACGTTGAATCCTACCTGTACCTCAATCCAACGATCCGCTAACTCGTAGCGTGCAGTTGGATTCTGTTGAACGAGTGATTCTTCGTCACGAGCTGCAGAAACGAGTTTTTCAACGCTCCGCTTTCCATTAGCGTAAGCGCCGACACCAGATCTTTCAAAATCTAATGCAGTCGCTACTTGGTACCAACCTCGATTTTCAACACCGACCAGGCTATCTCCCGGGATTCGCACATCCTCGAAGAATATTTCATTGAATCCGTGCTCTCCGGCTAAGTTTGGTAGAGGTCTTACAGATACACCAGGCGCGTCCATAGGCATTACGAACGTAGAGATGCCACGGTGCTTCGGGGCACTAGGATCTGTTCGTGCAGCAAGCCAGCCCATATTTGCATAATGTCCGCCACTCGTCCATATTTTAGAGCCGTTGATGATCCATTCGTCGCCATCTCTTACGGCACGAGTCTGCAAGGAAGCTAAGTCTGATCCAGCACCTGGCTCGGAATAAAGTGTGCACCAAATATCATCTCCGTTTGTGATTTTTGGTAAGTACTGTTCTTTTTGTTCATCTGTCCCATAAAGTATTAGAGCTGGTCCGACCCATGCCACGCCCATACCACCACCACCGGGCATTCGAGCGTAAGTGGTCTCTTCGTTGTAAATCATTTGCTGGACATGTGTGGCGTCGAGTCCACCATTCTCTTTGGACCAAGCCATTGCAAGCCACTTCTTGTCGGCAAGTCCTTTTGTGATAGTCCTGGCTAATGACCCGTCTTCAGCTCCTTCATCACCAATCGTGTCCCGATCACTCCAGTCATTTGGAAGATGGCTATCTAGAAACGATCGTATTTCGGTTCGAAAACTTTCTTCTTCAGGTGAAAACGAAAAATCCATATTGCATACCCCGTAATTTTTAATTTGTTGTTACACAATTCAAAGTGTACCAGTTTTTTTTCTTTTCTTTTTTGCAAAACTCTTAATAGATTGTGTCTAATGGCCTATCAAGTAGTTGCACCGGTATCAGCGCCGGATACTAACTTGGCGTACTTAGCGAACACGCCGCGATCGTAGTTTGCCGGACGTGGTTCACGAGCCGCTAAGCGCGTTTTGATTTCGTTGGCTCCTAATTCAAGATTTAATTCTCGACCAGGGATATCAAAATAAATTGAATCCCCTTCATTAACCGCTCCAATGGGACCGCCAGCCGCGGCTTCTGGAGCTACGTGACCGGCCATTAAACCTCTCGTAGCACCAGAGAATCTACCATCGGTGAGGAGTGCAACTGAGTCGTCTAGGCCCGCTCCTACAAGGGCAGCCGTAACCCCCAGCATCTCTCTCATTCCAGGGCCACCTACTGGACCTTCGTTCCGAATTACTAATACGTCGCCTTGCTTGATTTTGCCTTCGAGAACCGCTTGCATCGCGTCTTCTTCACGTTCGAACACTCGCGCTGGACCTCGATGCGTCAGTCGTTCGTGGCCTGCTACTTTGATAACTGATCCTTTTGGTGCTAATGAACCTTTAAGAATTACCAAGCCGCCTGTAGGTTTCAGTGCGTTGTCAGTGTCTAGGATTACATCCTGACCCGGAGTTTCTTCAGTGAGTTCAGCCTCCTCCTGAATTGTCTTTCCAGAAATAGTCATTTGATTTCCATGAATTTTTTCTGCTTCAAGAAGTTTCTTTGCAAGAAGCCTGGTGCCACCCGCACGATCCCAGTCCAGAGCTACATAGCGGCCACCCGGGCGTAAATCACCAATTAACGGTGTGCTATCGGATATCCGATTGAAGTCATCTATGTCTAAGTCAATACCACATTCTGCGGCGATCGCCAGCAGATGTAATACGACATTCGTTGAGCCACCCGTAGCGGTGGCACAGGCGATACCATTTTCAAAAGCTTCTTTAGTTAATAGTTCCTGTGGCTTAAGGCCGCGGCGAAGAATTTCCATGACTAACTCGCCTGCTTGGACCCCAATATTGTCTTTACGGGGATCTGTAGCGCCTGGAGAACCGGATCCCATCGCAGCGATCCCCAGAAACTCTAGTACTGTAGCCATAGTATTTGCGGTATATTGTGCACCGCATGCGCCAGCCCCTGGACACGCAGCCGCTTCTAACCCAGCCAACTCTTCGTCGGTCATTGTGCCAGCAGCGTGTCTTCCGACTCCTTCGAAAACGTCCTGGATTGTCACGTCTTCGCCTTGCCAACTGCCAGGCGCGATCGAACCCGAATATAGAACCATCCCAGGGATATTTAGTCGGGCTAATGCCATGGCGCCCCCGGGGATTGTTTTGTCACAACCAACTATTATCACCGCGGCGTCGAATGAATAGCCTATTCCACAGAGCTCAATTGAGTCTGCAATCAACTCGCGTGAAATTAGCGAGGCTTTCATACCCTCTGTTCCCATGGTGACACCATCTGAAATTGATACGGTGTTGACCTCCATTGGGGTTCCACCAGCTGCTCGTACTCCTGCCATGACTTGCTGTGCAAGTGCTCGTTGAGAGTAGTTACATGGCATTGTTCCAATCCATTCATGGGCAACCATAACCAAAGGCCGTTTTAGATCTTCAGCTGAATATCCCACAGAGTGCAGCATTGAACGGGCTGCTGCCCGGTCAGGACCATCGACTAGGACATGACTCTTATGACGCATATCGAATTGGCTTGTTGACGATGTATCAGACATATTAGAACTCCTTAGAATCTGTTTCCTAGGCGTCAGCCACGGTAGGGATGGTTTTCAGATCGGCGATAATCTCCTTGACTTGATCACGCTCCTCAGGTGTTTTTGGATCTACTCGAAACGATACTTGGGAGTTGATTCCTGAATATTTTTCTTTCATTTTTCCGGCAATTACATCCCATGTTCCCACAACACAAAATTCTTCTATCATTTCGTCTGTGACCACATCGACCATTTCATCCCATTTCCCACCGACCGATAGTCGGTGAAGCTCCGCAGCTTCATCAGCCCAACCATGTAACTTCATAACATTTGAGTATGATCGTGTGGACGCATAGAAAGATATTCTCTTTCGAGTGATTTCTATTTGTTTTTCTAATTCCTCCTCGGTTTTAGCAGTCACAACGAATCCACCCCCGCGAATTTGTACTTTCGAGATATCCTTTCCAGCGCGTCGTGCGCCCTCTTGGACCTCAGGAATTAACACTTCACGAATGTATCGAAAAGTACTGAACCCATGCACAGCTATTCCATCTGCCACTTCGCCCGCGAGCCTCGCATTGAAGGGATTTACTGCCGAAATAATGACTGGGATATCGGGATGCTCAATGGGCCCAGGATTGAACATCGGGCTTGTGAGCTTGTACTGATAAAATTCACCCTCGTAGTCTGGTTTGGTCCCATGTTGCCAGGAATCCCAGATAGCTCTCATACATTTGATATAGTCACGTAGATGGGGTCCGGGTGGGTGCCAAGGTACCGAAAATCTGCGTTCGTTATGCCCTTTCACTTGTGTGCCAAGGCCCAACACGAAACGTCCTCCAGAATACGCCTGTAGATCCCAGGCTAGGTTTGCTGAAATATGCGGAGCTCTCGGGAACGCTATCGCGACCGATGTGCCAAATCGGAGTTTTTTAGTATGCTCGGCGACTAGAACCAATGGTAAAAAGGGATTATGTGTTGTCTCGCCTATGGCCAACGAATCGTATCCTAGTGATTCAAGTTCCTCGGCTTGTAAAACGATATCTTCTCCGAGCATCGAACCTGCTCCGCCGCCAACTTCCATAGCCATAATTTTATTGTCCTTAATTTAATTTTCTTACGCGAGATTAACATCTAACACTTGTTGTCCATTAGTTTATTGTCCTGAGAATCTCTTTACGAGAGTAAATTAGACATACCTAGTTCACTGAAAGTACTTTCAAACCATTCCACGACCTCGGGATGATATGGAATGCCCTTTTCTTTCCGTTCGATCTCCTGTTCATGTTCTTCTATTCCCGCATATATCACACGATCATGCCCAGGTGCGGTGGGAGTTTCTTGCAAAGCCACAAGATATTCATCCATATTTGCCTTGAAATCAGCTAAATCCCCAAAAGCCTCGACGTTAAACGCCGTAAAGTGGTGGCCTATACCCCTTCCGTTTCCTTCACTTCGTTGAAATGCGGATCCTGCTGTGGAGAGGATACCCGCTAGGATGTCTATCGACGCCGCCAAACTATAGCCTTTATGTGATCCGATTTCACGGGTACCTCCCAGAGGAAGGATTAGAAAGTCTTCGGGTAACTCTTTTGATTCCATAATTGGAGTGCCGTCAGCCTCTGCAACCCAGCCTGGTAGCATCGGTTCTCCCAGTCGTTGGGCCAGTCGTACTTTATTGCCCGCAACACTAGACATTGACGCATCAAAGATGAATGCCGGTTGCTTATCAGTCGGCACTGCAATTGCTAGTGGGTTAAGTCCGACTCGCGCTTCAGCTCCGAATGTAGGCACTACTGAGAGACCGCCAACGGTCATTGATAGGCCAATCATATTGTGGTCTAGAGCTAGCTGTGCGTGATAAGCGGCAGCACCGAAGTGCCTGCCATTATTCGCAATTACTGTTCCTACTCCATGCACACGTGCTTTTTCAATAGCTAATTCCATTAGTTCAGGACCTACCGCAACGCCCAATCCTTGATCCGTATCAACGGTTGCTGTGGCGGGAAATTCGCGCTCTATTTTCCACTTCGGTCTAGGATTAATGTCTCCACTCTGAATGCCAGCAACGTAGACTCTGAGCATGTTTGATACACCATGGGAGTCGATTCCACGCACGTCGGCGTAAAGCAGGGTATCCGTGGACCGTATTGCATCTCCCTCATTCATGCCAAGCTCGAGGAATAGTGCCTGAACTGCTGATCGCATTTTGGTAAAAGGTACACGAATTGCTATATCTTCTGGTACTGCGAATTGTTTAAGCATGTGGTCTCCTACTTGTGTGTCTAGCTTTACTAGTAATTGAACTAAGCCGCATTATGTCAGGTAACGCGGTGATTTGGAAGAGGTTATGTATTAAGCTAAGGCCGGTTCCGACTGGTGATGGCTTCTTTAGTCATTTCGAAACTAAATAAGTTGTCTGTCGCTTTGTTACTAAGGTGGAGGAAATAATGCTCAGAATTGCGGTTGGTCTCTATAGAGAATCTCAAGATGATTGGGAGAGTGCGGAGGCTTGGGCTCAGGAGGTGGAAAAATTAGGTATTGATTCGATATGGTCAGCTGAAACGTGGGGAATTGATGGCATAACACCCCTCGCGAGGATTGCCTCAAGCACCACGTCACTTCGACTAGGCACCGGCATTTTACAGATAGGTGCACGAACTCCTGCTGCGTTAGCGATGACTGCGCTTGGTATGCAATCCATCTCAAATGATCGTTTTTTACTCGGCCTAGGTGTGAGTGGTGTTGCTATTGTCGAGGGCTGGCATGGAGTCCCCTTTGAGAGGCCTGTCACAAGGACAAGGGAGACTATTGAGATTATCAAGATGATTGCCGCAGGCGATCGATTGGAATATTCCGGATCGTTATATACGCTCCCCCTGCCGGGTGGTGAGGGTCGAGCAATTAAACCATCAGCAAAGCCGAGAAATGTGCCGATATGGCTCGCATCTTTAGGTCCACAGAATCTGCGGATTACCGGAGCATTGGCTGACGGTTGGATCGGGACGTCGTTCATGCCGGAAACTGCGCACGTGTTTTTCGACCCGATGAGTGAGGCTGCTACTAAAGTAGGTCGAAGCCTCGATGACATCGAGAAAATGGTTCCGGTTGCGTTGGAGTTAACCGAGGATGTGGAAGGTGCGACCAAAGGTCACGCAGAGGGTTATGCATTTACTTTTGGTGCTATGGGTACCAAATCTAATAATTTTTACAATAATGCCTGGGCACGGCAAGGATTTGCTGATGAAGTCAATGAAGTTCAGCGCTTGTGGCTGAGTGGAGAGCGCGATAAGGCTAAAAGTCGGGTGCCACTGGAAATAGCTACTCGCAGTAATTTAATCGGTACGACTGATTTAATAATGGATCGTTTGAGAGTTTATAGAGACGCTGGACTTGATATTCTTCGAGTAGATATTCGGACGGACGGAGGCTTTGCAGAGCGACTTTCACATCTGGGTATTTTGATGGATATGGTCAAATCGATTAATAGTGAAAAATCAGTCTAGTTGTATCGGATGATCTGCAAGTAAGGCTATTGATTTTTCTGTGTGTTGAATTTGGTTCTTATGCTTGAGTTCGGTAGCTTCATCATACTGATCAATGGCCATCACGAGCGCGGTAAGTAAATCTACCAAATATTCCGTATCTTGGAAGCTTACGTTTTCAGGTACGATTTTTTGATTTGGTCCTGCGTTGTGCCAAGCTCCAAGTGAAACACAGAGGGCCCCGGTATCAAGCCCTAAACGGAAGAATGCAGTAGCCTCAGTACTTCCCGCATCCATTAGAAGCCGTTGGTATTTAAAATCGGATTTTTCTGCAAGATATGACGCGGTATGTTCCATCCAAGTTGTGACTTTTGGCGTAAATATAGAGCCAGCGTCACCTACTCTTATGATTGGCCCATCACCTTGGGTCGCTCTGCCACCCGCTCCAGAAGATGTTTCAATGGCTATAACTATGGCGTCAGGCGGTAAAATCGAGCTGTTAGTTGCGGCGCTTGCCCCCATCAAACCGATTTCCTCAGCTCGCGTGAAAAGTCCAGTAAAGCTGTATGGTGATGATGATTCGGAGAGCCTCTTGAGAGTTGCCAGAATACTTACGACACCTATTAGGTCGTCACATTGACGGGCAAGGATCTTGGGATCAGGGTCATTTGAAATTTCAAAGGCGGTAACGTCCCAGAGAAGCAAATCTCCAACTTTAAGTTCGAGTCCTGGTTCAGGCAGAACAGTTGCGCCCTGTATTCTTTGGCGCGCGGGAGGGCCCTGGGACAGTATTTCTTGGACTTGTGCTTTACCTATTGCTGCAATCGACACATCGTCTGGTCCAAATCGATATACGCGTAAGTATTCAGACTCACCGTATTCGGCTGATAATCCGCCTCTGAATTCACAGATTGCATGATTGTCCTTTACTTCAGTTACGATGAATCCTGGGTGGTCCGTATGGGCGGTAATAAAGAGTGGTCTTCCTGCGACAGGTGATGATTCGGATCCGGGATAGGTGATATAGCTGTTCCCAGCAGAATCCTGCTGAAATGTTAAATTATGCTGTTCAGCAAACTGAGCCAAGGCACTGTGAATTGCATGTTCTTTGAGCGCAATTGTCGGTATGGTAAGAATATCTTCGAGTAGTTGCTTCATTGTTGTTGATTCCAATATGACTGCATAGAGATTAATTCTAGGCTAGCCTATCTACTACATCGCTTGTGATACGAAGTGTCAACGTTTTCAGTGTATCCAGCTGTGTGACGAGGAAAGAGATTTCATGGTTAAAGCTCCAATATCTGGTGAACAGACTGAAAAGGCGAGTTTATATAATTGGCCGACTTCGAGCAGGCCTGCTCCAGTTTCGCGCAAGGTCCGTCGTAAACGTCGACGGGTCAATTCATATCCCCTAACTCCGATAACGCTCGAGCTTACTGGATTTGAATCGGGTGGTCGGGCGGTCGGTCGCGCAGATGACGGGCGAGTCGTTTTTGTTGAATTCGGCATACCTGGTGAACGGGTAGTCGCCGAGATTACTGACGAATATCCGAATTACATAGAGGCCACAGCTGTGATGGTTATAGATCCGTCATCTGATCGCATAACTGCGCGCTGCGAATACTTTGGGCGGTGTGGTGGATGCCAGCTCCAACATATCGAATACGATCGACAATTGGATTTGAAAACTGAAGTTGTTCGCGATGCTCTCCGGCGGGTGGCACGTCTAGAGCAGTCTGTGATCGATGAATGTGTAAGAGATATGTGGGGCATGGATGACCCATGGGAGTATCGGAATCATATGCGATTTACCGTGCGAAGGAGCGGTGACGTAGGCCAAATGCAGAGAGGTACGCATCGATTTTTTCGAATAGATGAATGTAAGATTGCACTTCCTGACGTAAATGAGATTCTGACACTGGCACAGGAGCGTACAAAAAACACGCATCAGCTTGCCGTTCGGATTGGTCAAGCTACTGGTGATCGTTTAATTCAGCCAGAACTTCAGTGGAGACCAGGTAGAAGGAGTGGTCGCCCCAACAGCGGTCAGGAGTACTACAACGAAGTGCTTTCAGTACCGGTTTCGGAATCAATAGATAGCACCGGTAAAATTGAGGGAAAGTATCGAGTTTCAGGACCGGCTTTCTTTCAAGTAAATACCTCACAGGCTGAGCGCTTAGCTGGCTTGGTGATAGAACGCACACTCGAAATCAATCCAAAAACTGTGATAGATGCTTATTCCGGGGTGGGTACTTTTTCGGTATTACTTGCGCCGCTAGTCGATGAAATGATTGCAATTGAAGAATCTAAGGGAGCAAACTCAGACGCACGGTTCAATCTACAAGCTAATCAGAACGTCAAGCGAGTGACCGCAAAAGTTGAAGATGCACTGGAGGAACTCGAAACAGCACCCGACGTGATTATTATTGATCCACCTCGCGCCGGCATTTTGCCGAGTGTGACTGATGCAATTATTCAGTCACAAGTGTCTAGAGTTATCTATGTGTCCTGCGATCCACAAACACTCGCGAGAGATTTGAAGATTTTTGCGGAAGCAGGATTTCGCATAAATCAGATCCAACCTATTGATATGTTTCCACAAACGCAACATATAGAGTGCGTAACCACGCTCACTCGAGGGTAGAGATGAGTAAGGTACTTTTGGCTTCATCCTCTCCTCGACGAAGAGAATTACTGAGCGAGATTATTACAGAATTTGAGATTTTTTCACCTGATGTGGATGAGAGCACTGATGACTCAGTTTCTCCCCGGGACGTATCAGGACTGTTGGCTGTTAGAAAGGCGCGTGCCGCGGTGGCGGTTGAGATTCCATTTGATTATTTAATTGCTTCTGACACAGTGGTGATTTTTCAAGGAGAAATTTTGGGCAAACCGGATGATCTAGATCACGCCGAGGAAATGTTAACGCGGTTAAGGGATAAGACTCATGAGGTCAGTACTTCAGTGGCAGTTGTTTCAAGGGATTCGAACACCACTGAATTAACAATAAGTCTCGTAACTAATCTCTCAAGGGTCAGGATGCGATCCTATTCTAATTCAGAGGTCTCTAGTTTTTTAGAGAGTGGCGAGGCCAGTGATAAAGCTGGGGCCTATGCGATTCAAGATTTGGATTTTCATCCCGTGAGTAAATGTGAGGGATGCATATGTGCAGTGATGGGATTGCCCATACACGATCTAGAGTCACAACTGACTCTGATGGGTTTCGATGGCGCATCAATTTCAAGATCCAAGGGGAGTTACGAGCGGTGCAAGAGTTGCTTACGCGGAGACCTAGCTGTAGAACCTAGCAATTTGTCTGATATTTCTGTCTGAACTTACAAGACTCGCGTAATTAGAGATTTGTCTACTCTTATTAAATTTTTAACCTCTTAAGCGATTTTTACTTCATAGTGGAGATAGGACGAAATTCGGCAACGTGACCGTTAAAAGAGATTTGACATTTTAATTTGTAGTACCAAACTTTGGTCAAACATATTATTTCTAGTCTTAAAAGCGTGACTTGGTGTGACGAGTAGATAACAGGATTAGGAATGGAGTTCAAACGCGATGACTTCCAATAATGCCCCGATAATCGACGTGCAAAATTTAGTCAAGACTTATGACACTGGTGTAGTAAGTGTCAAAGCTTTGCGGAATGTATCGGTGTCAGTGGACCGTGGTGAAATGGTTTCGGTCATGGGACCCTCTGGATGTGGCAAAACTACGTTACTAAATTGTCTGTCAGGTATAGATGATCTTACAGAAGGCACTATCTGGATCGAGGGTACCGACATTAATTCGCTATCTGATGATGATAAAACGATATATCGCGCTCAGCGAATGGGATTTATTTTTCAATTTTATAATCTGCTTCCGGTGTTGTCGGCCCAAGAAAATGTAGAGTTGCCTCTGTTGGTTTCCGGTGAGTCTCCAAAGGATGCTCGTGAACGATCGATGGATGCACTGAATCGGGTTGGGTTATTGGATTGGTCCAGCCATAGACCATCTGAACTGTCGGGCGGACAGCGGCAGCGAGTGACGATCGCACGCGCGTTAGTCAATAATCCAGCGATTGTTTGGGCGGATGAGCCCACTGGTGACCTAGATTCGAAGACAGCATCTGACATTATGGATCTTATGCAGGAGTTGAATAGAGAACAGCAACAGACATTCGTGATTGTCACCCACGACAGGTCAGTGGCGCTTCGCTGCAACCGGACAATACATATGAATGATGGCGAGATAGAGCGAGAGGAAATCCATAGTAGTTGAATAAGAATTAGCTACGACGAACAACTTCACTGGAGCGCTTTATGGAATCAATTTTTGGAATTTCTCTTGACACTTACTTGGTAGCGGTAGGCACGATGGCCGTGCTGATTGTGTTGATTCTTTTGTACATTGCCATACGAAACCCCTTACTCGTGAGGCTGGGTGCGCGAAACTTTACGAGGAGAAAATCCCAAACGGTATTGATTGTGATCGGTTTAATGTTGTCGACGCTGATCGTTAGTGCAGCACTTGTGACCGGTGACACAGTAGGGCAGTCCATCACGAACCGAATATACACCTCGCTCGGGAGTATTGATATTATCGTCGATCCTGATGAGGAAAAGAGCGAAGGTATGCGCTCAATTAAAGCTTCTGATATCTCTGTTATACGTGAAAACTTTCGAGATGACTCGAGAGTTGATGGGATAGCTTCAATACTACAAATAGATGTACCTGCAGCAAATCAGCAGGCACGATTATCTGATCCAAGGGCCTATTTGATCGGTGTGGTACCCGACCAAATCAGAGTTTTTAAACAACTGGAGCTTTCTGATGGTGAGCTGCTCGATCCTGAAGTACTTAATTCAGGTGGAGTTGTGGTGTCTGAAAGGCTAGCCGAATCTATTAATTTAAACTCGGGCGATTTGGTGACACTGTTCGTTGAGAATAATCCATATCAGTTTCCAGTAGCAGCAATTGTGAAAGATAACGGGCTTACTGCAAAGGACCAAGCGGGACCGGGATCCAAGCCAGGTGGCGGCGTAATGATGTTGCTGGATGATGCCCTCACTTTGTCGGGTTGGGAAGGTCCAAATATCTTGGGGATATCAGTAGCAGGCGGTGTTCGCAACGATTTAGAACTTGTCGACACTGTTAGTGGAGAAGTCGAGGAGCTCATTGGGGGATCTAATCTGTCCGTCGAGGTAGTTGAGAACAAGAAAGATTTGGTTGCTATTGGCTCACTTGTAGGGTCTGTGTTTGTGTCATTCTTTATTATTTTCGGACTTTTCTCTATTGCAGCAGGATTAATGCTGATCTTCCTAACCTTTGTCATGCTCGCCGCTGAGAGACGGTCAGAGATGGGTATGGCTCGAGCGGTTGGTATGAAACGCCTTCATCTGACGCAGGCGTTTATCGCTGAAGGAATGCTGTACAACGTGGGTTCAGCACTGGTAGGGGCAGCTCTTGGTGTTCTGGTAGCATGGCTGATGATTACATTGCTTGGATTTATTTTTGCGAGTTTTGGGACAGAAATTGTACTGAATGTGAATCCTAGAGCGCTCGCGCTTGCCTATTTAGTTGGCATTGTTTTGACGTTTGTGACTGTTGCATTTTCCTCTTGGCGTGCAGCGAATTTGAACATCGTGCGATCTATCCGTGATATTCCAGAGCCCGATCTGTTACAGAGTAATCTTGGAGGTATTGGTGAGCTCTTTAGAAGTACGTGGTCGGTAGCGTGGACAGTAATTTGGTCAGTAATTGGCTTCATGTTAACGATTGCCTTGGTCGGTTTTGTGATACCTGCGGTACAGGTTTTTTCTGTTTTCGGTGGTCAAATTGGTGCAGCGATTGGTGTAACTATTGGCCTCTCAGCCGTAATTTTGATCGTTTATCTTGTTAGGAAATTGTTCAACTACGCATATCAAAAACTTTCACTTGTGCGGCTTATATCTAGACCGGTAAACAAATTGAATATCTGGTCCAATGCGCATCGATCTGGTGCGGGATGGGCTGTTTGGATGATTATTTTCGGATCACTTGGTGTCTATCTAGGTGGTTGGGGTGATAACGTAAACATTCCATCATGGATAGGACCACAGTTGTGGTCATACACAGGTGGGACCACCTTAATAATATTTTCAATCGGTATTCTTGCTGTTTATTTTGGAGCGCCACCACGACTTTCTTTCACTTCGGTTGGTTTGATAGCTGTATGGCTGTGGTTACTCCCACTTCCTTTTAGCGTTCTCCCAGGTTTTCCAGAGACTGCTAACGGCTGGAATGACCCGGTACAGGGTGTGTTTTCACTATTTGGTCTCGGTCATGAACCAATCGACGGTAATTTTGAAATGTTTTTTGTTTCAGGTGTGGCGGTAACTGCGGCGTCAATTTTTGTAGTAGTTTATAACGCAACTCTTTTACTAGCGCCTCTCAATCTCGCCAGAAATGTCTTTAAAGGAGTGATGCCAGCTGTTCGAACCGCAATAGCTTATCCGCTGGCTAGCCGCTTCCGGACTGCTATGACGTTAGCAATGTTTACATTGGTAGTATTTGGCTTAGTGGTGCTGTCAATTTTGAATCATAATTTCAGCCAGGTGTTTGCCGGCGAGGAAGCTCAGGCAGGATTTGATATAGCGATCGAAGGAAATCCATCGAATCGAATTGAAAATATTGAACTAGCATTAGTGAACTCTGAATTTATGGATAAGAAACTATTGCGGGAAGATATTTCCAGCATATCGTCTCTACGATCAGCTACTGGTCTTTTGACTGGTGTAGATGAGACAGATACTCGAGATGGTCTATACAGCATTCAGGGTATGGATCCGAATTTTATCTCAACGAACGAACTTAAATTGCTGACTCGGGCAAAGGGTTATGAGTCTGATGAAGCTGTTTTCATGGCACTCGCTTCCTCGAGTCGTTACGCAATTATTGATGAGTCTCGTCTTAAGGATGGATCGAACGCTTTTGGTGAGCCTACTAGCGAAAATTCTTTTAGAATCGAGCGCACACTGTCAGATATTGATTCTTCGGGTTGGGCGCCAATCGCGGTAGCAGTTATGGACCCATTCACTGGATTGGAACAAGAGTTTGAGATTGTTGGCATTATATCCAATACGTCTACTCAGGTTAGGCGTGAGTGGAGTGCATTATTCATCTCCGAACAATCAGTAGATGATGTGTTCGGGGGAGGATTTAAGGACATGTTCTATGTAGTAGCCGCCGACAACACCGATTTAATCGGGCTAGCGAACGGCATAGAGAGTGGACTTCTGGAACAGGGAGTACAGGCAGTATCAATACGAAAAGAAGTGGACGAGTCAGCAAGTCAGAATGCTGCTTTTTCGGCCCTTTTTGAAGGGTTTACTGCACTTGGATTAATAGTGGGAATAGCGGCACTGGGCGTTATTTCTTTCCGTACCGTAGCAGAACGCAGGCAGCAGATAGGGATGCTTCGCGCGATTGGTTATAGGTCTCGACTAATTGGCTTATCGTTCTTTCTTGAGTCTTCATTTATTGCGATAACAGGTATTTTATTGGGCTTGGGTCTCGGGTATGCGATTTCGTACAATATTTTAACTTCGCCTGAATTTGCTGCCGCAGGTTTAGAGAGTAATTTTGATGTCCCTTGGCTGCGAATATTGGTGTTTATTGGCGCAGCTTATTTGGCCAGTTCGCTAATGACACTGATTCCTGCTCGTGCTGCATCAAAAGTTCCGGTAGCTGAAGCTTTGCGTTATAGCGGATAAGGGAGAGGGCGGAGCTATTGTTGATTATGGGCGACTAAGGGTATAATCATTGTCCGTTCCAGCTAAGTAGAGTTTAAAAAGTTGGCTCGGTGACGCGCAAATATATTTTT
>Ga0114933_10003158_pt1 | contig 16363 bp, 11 predicted proteins | sample 4SBtaG_FD_89691 | JGI IMG/M metagenome (GOLD analysis project Ga0114933, IMG submission 89691) | Deep subsurface microbial communities from Kolumbo volcano to uncover new lineages of life (NeLLi) - 4SBTROV12_W25 metaG | ecosystem: Environmental > Aquatic > Marine > Volcanic | place: Kolumbo... | reverse complement strand
TGTGAAGATGGATTCTACGAGTCCTCTGATTTATTTAAAATTTGGAACAAGTTAGAATCTTTGCCACAACTTTAAAGACTGACAAAGTCAGCGTAATTCATCTTCTTCGGAGGATGAATTGCGATGACAAACTGTAAAGATTATTGTTTCACCACACTAATTCACCTATGGGACAAAGATCAAAGAAATAGTGAACTCTTATCAAGTTCACTCCGCAGAATATTCTCACAGCCTATTCAAATGCCCTTTTTGTGATACAGCCCACAACAGGTTCTACCTGAGGCTTAATTTATCTCGCCACAGTCTGGACAGACAAATCCCCAACTACCATCTTGTTTTTTCCCTGGTACTGCCAGAATATCACCTCCATAGATGCGATCAACCCAACCAGGTATTTCCTCAGAAACTTCAAAGAAATCCCCACTGGGAAGCATAGTTGGGTAACAGTGGCCATTACTACATTTCTGAATAGACCAAAAAGTGCTACAACTACTACAAGTGCAATGAAATGAATCTTTGCCTCTAGGTTCAAAATCATTGATTGAATTAGCTTCAGTACCACAAGTAGGACATTGCAAGAAAAAAACCGAGCGTTCCTTTACTCTAGCCAATTCATTGATGACTTTTTTCAAAGCCTTTAGGTTTTTTTTACATCTAACCAATTCGTCAATAGCTACATATTTTTTTTTAGCAAGATCCCTATCCCTTCCAGCTTTTTTCAAATTTTCCTCAATTTCTTTAAAACGTTTTTCAGCTTCTACGCAGTCATTGACAAATTGTTCGTGAAGCAAATCAAATCCAATTTGGTCCCATTCATATTCTCTAGGTGGGATTTTAATCTCGACAGTTGATTTTTCCATATCAGATAAAAGCCAGCGAAGATTCTCCTTAACATTTGCTAACTCAAGAATTTCGTTTGGTACATCGACATGAAGTGGATAGGACAGAAAGATATGGTTTGATAGAAACCACCGCAATGCTCGTACAATACGTTCCGTACTAGCAATTTCCCATGGAGAAATTGGTAAGCATGCAATTTTGTAATTACTATATCTTGGATCATTTCCTACTGTATGCAAAGCATATCTGGTAGAAACATCCAATGATTTTGAGGAATCATTCTCACCTAAATATAAAATTAAATTTTCAGATGAATTAGATTTTTCTAGCAAATGATCAAAACGGCTAAGAATATCTGAAACCTGATCATTTGAGCAAAAACCAAGCGCTATAGGTAGCCCAACTATATTCAATTTTTGATCGTTGATACGTATGGAAACAGTACCATTCAAAGACCATTGCAAACGTATAAATTGACCGGAATTAATTAATTGAATTTCTGAACCTGGAAAGATTTCTTTTCTTTCACTAGTACTATCTGGCGTATAATTCAATGTTTCTAATGCTCTTAAAATCAAAAGCATAGTAAAAGCATTCATGCCCTTGTATAACCCTTGGACATCATCATAATACTGCTTTGGACTCTTAACTTTATCGGCACCCGTACTAGCCCATTCTCTCCATAACTCTGCAACATGACTATAATGCTGATCATTCGTAAAAATATTAGTGTTTTTTAAAGTCCTTGGAACATAAGTTCGGCGTGGAACTTCTTTGTACAGAACCGCACCAAGAAAACCCATAAGCTTATATTTGAGCCATTCAAGTTCATGAAGGCTTTTCTCTACTTTTTTCTTTCCTTCATTCTCATCTATTGATTCCCCCCAAAGCGCACTAATTCTTTGGTGCCTCTGATAGGTTCCAGCAATATCACTGGAATAATCTTCCTTATCTTGAAAAACCTTTAGTAGTTTTCTTAATTTTTGAATTCTTAGAGTCAGGTAAGAAATTAAGTTATCAACAAGTCTGGCAGATACTCTATTTTCATAGATATCGAACTGATCATGACGAACCTCAGCTAGAATTCGTTTTGGCATAATCCCCCTAATTAAAGGCCTATCCCAGTCTTCCGTATGGGATGCCAAGTAAGAAACTGCCTGAGGTGGCACTCTCTTTGCTTTGGAAACTATCACCCTTTCCACTTCAACATGAAGATGCATACGAGGATTTTGACAGACCATTTCAAGATGTCCTAAGTTGTCTCTAACCTCAACTTCAAGAGAATGTAAATCAACATCTTCAGTCAACTCTGGAACCAAAGGAACAATATTAACCCACTCAGCCCATGTGCTCTGCGAATCAATAAGTTGAGATAAAACATCACCAATTGTGCGAATACTATCTACCTCAAGATCTTCAGGAATCAATGATTTAGAAAAAACACCCTCATTACGATCACCAGATTCATTTAGTATATTCCATTTTCCAGACAAATCTGGAATGACAAAATCATATAATGACGCTGCAACAGAATTCTGGAATACTGCTTCTTCACTCAAGTCAAGTATCCAGCGACCAGGAATGAGATCATTTGGTTCTATTTTATTCGTAGTAGTATTGGTCAACCTATCTATGAATAATACAGGCTTTGGAGCTTTATTCGTCATCGTGACCAAGTCTGTGGAGCTCTTGTTTCAATAGTGACATGGACTTATTCGGTTGACTATTGCGATCCAATTGTACCCATTCGTTTTTAATCCTATCTCGAAGGGACATGATGTCTTCAGGCCTATTATCATAGCGATCACGAATTTTTCTTAATAATTTTGTAGATAAAATATGATCGATTGCTTCGCCGACATTGCCTCCAGTTGAAATTACAACGGGGACATAAAAACCCATTTGCCTTTCAAGACGATTTCCCCAGCCCACCTGAAAACGCTGACCAAGAATGTCTCCTACAGTTTCATGAAGAAACTCATAGGCTTTTGTTGCTTCTCGTTGATGTTTTTTCATTGCTGAGTCGAATGAATTGTGCAGGGCTTTTAAACTAATAGACCCTTGTGATTCTAGCGGTCTTGGTGCAAATGACTCGGCATGTCTTGGCAGTTCCATTACATGTGCACGATCATATGTCTTATCAGCAAAATCTTTGGTCGTTTCGTCAAGGTTTGCTGTGCCTACAAACCAGACATTTTCAGGTATTTTCAGTTCTTTACCATTTTCTGAAAGCAGCCTAGGGCTTGGGTCTACAGAAGCTGTCATAAGCACAATGCTCTGAAGATTTTTATCCCGTTCTAAAGCAGACAAAATATCAGCAAAATATTGCTCAGGATGAGATAAGTTCATTTCATCCATGACGATAATAAATGGTGTGTCACGATAGAGTGGAGTAGAGGCACGATATAAAGCTTGTAAAAATTTCGATTCGTAAAAGCGTCTTTCAAACGTATTAAAGTGCCCAATCAAATCTTGACGATCCCGCCATCCTGCTTGAACTTCAATAATTTCACTTCCAGCGCCAATGGCTCTAGTAAAAGCCAACGGTAAGCTAGTCTTACCAGTGCCACTAATGCCTTGAAGTAAATGAAGTCTGCTCATTGCAAGACCGCCCAAGAAACTTCTCACATCTTCCTTCGAATAATAAAGCACTTTGCCGGTGTTTGGATCAAAAGCCATCCGATCGCGGACATATTCAGCAAATCCTTCTAAATCTTTAATTTCATCTTTTTTAGGCCGTTCATTCTGTAATTTATTATCAGTATCCATTTCTGAACAAGAAGGGAAAGGACTTTTTCCTTCTGCTCCCTTCACAAGCGTATCTACTTCAGCCCTCAATTGAGTAATTGCTTCAGTGAGTAATGCATTAGCTGACTCTAGTGCTCGTTTTTCATCGCGTAAGGATTCTAACTCAGTTACAGCGATACGTTTTCTTGAAGCCTCCTGCCGGAGCTCCCCGAGCTCTGCCATTAATTGAAATTTATCAGTCTCCCATAGCTCTTTCTGTCTTACTAAATCATCAAGACGTTGCATAGATTCAACCTGAGGTCTACTGCCAAGTTCTTTTTTCAGTTTATCTCGTTCTATTTCAAGGTTTTTTAATCTAGTAAGCACCTCTTCAGGAGCTAACTCACCAAACCGATTATTTAACTCATCTAAATCAGATATTTTTTGTGCATATTGATCCCGTTGCAACCTAGCTACATCTATACGATCATTTAACGCTTTTATTTCAGAATTTTTTTGTTCTATTTCTCGAGCGGCAAATCGCATAACTCGATCATCAAGATCTTGACTGTTTTCTTCAAATAATTCTTTCTCGATTTTTATTTTTTTAGCCTCATCTTTTATAGTTTTCTTTTCTTCTTCAACTGCTTCTAATTCTTTTAAACTTTCTTCACGATAAGCTGCTATTTCTTCATTGATAGATTTCCAGACTTGTTCTGATTCTTTTTTAATCTGATCTCTTTTTTCCTGTAATTCCTTTTCAAGAGTTAACCGATCATCAAAAATATTTTGCCTTTGTTCAGAAAATTGATCCTGTATTTCTTTACTTTCCTTTTCTAATTTTTCTAGAGCCTCTCTATTTCTTTTTATGAATCCAGCATCAGCATCTAACTCACGTTTTACTATTTCCTCTAGTCTCGCTAGATAATCTTTTTCATCTTCTTGAAGATGATTGTTTTTTTCGGATATTTCTTTATTTAATACATCTAATCCTTTTTCTTTAAAATTTAAGTCCTCTGTTCTTTTTTCGATTGCTTTTTCTTTTTTTGTGATCTCAATTTCTTTATTTTCAACATGTTTTCGCTGAATATTTAATAACTTATAGGTATCAGATGCTTGTTTAAATAATTCATCTGAGTCAGTAATCGAGTCAGAAATTAATTCTTTCTTTGCAGTCTCAATATCCTGTTCTGATGCTTCAGCATTAACCTTAGCAACCAAATCTTTCTGTTGTTCTTTAGTGATTGATTTTTTTTCTACTTGATTTGTTTGAGGAGTTCCCTGTGAGTTTATATTTCCCTTTTTTTTCTTTCTTTTAGGCATTATTTCCTCCTTAATTTTCCTCGATTTTTTGGTGTTCCATGCCAAACAATCCAAGAAGAGTTGAAACAACTGAATAAACCTTATCTACGTGTAAACGTACATCTCCAAGCAAAATAGAGTCACTATTAGCATGACCAGCGCCACCACCTAGATTTGCGACATCATTCAAACTGACTAATAAATGTGAGTCACGTTTTGCTACTTCATTTATTGGATGAGACCCAGATCGCTGTGCAAGCATAACTGTAGCAGTCACTAAAGGCCTCAATCTCCAATTATCTCCAAAATGTGCGACAGACTTAATCTGACCCGGTGTCACACTCAAAAATGAACCTGGGATATCTTCATCAAAACCAACAGAACGATAAGCACCTTCATATATTGCTGATACAACATTTTTATATTTTTGTGGAATCAACTTCTCTTTTCCAGAACGCCGGTCAAAACATTTCACATATACTCTTTTCCATATATCGCCCAAAGGATAAACATCTGTCATTGAAGAAAATACAGACTCGAAAACTTTTACTCCTGAACGAAGGAGGTCATTAATCTTATGCTCAGGACAATCCTTGCCAAGGGACTGTACTTCAATGTAAATCGATTCCATCGCGAGCAAGTGATCAAAACATGCATGATTATGAATATGTACTGAAAGTCTTCTCTCAACCTCAATACCCGCTCTAAAACGCACTTTTTCAAACCATTTTTTTTGCTCTTCATAACCAGAATGAAGGGTTTCACTGGCAATTTTATTTATATTCTGAAAGAGCCCAGGTACTTCAGGCATTACCTCTTCTATTTTGTGTCGCAGCCTGACACTATGCCCCATACCGAATGGATCACAAACATACCAATCTAATCCTCCTGACTCTTCATCTGGCACATAAATATAAGTGACGAGTAGCACTGGTTGCGGATTTTCCTCAATTAAACTAACACGATTGAAATCCACAACTGAATCAACAAAATTACTATCGAATTCATCTTCAAAATAACTATCTTCTACATAGTCTTGAAATCTCAAGCTTCTTTTATGACGGGCAACCGCTTCTACTATGGATTTAGCCGATGGAGTTGTTGGAGTTGACTGCGAGCGAGGTATTACACTGAACGCGGAAAACTTTCTTTGTCTACCTTTTGAACCCATAACTAAGGATGGGTAATTGTCATCATTTAACTCAATTTCCGCATATGCCAAATCACTTACAAATCTGGGCCATAAATCCTCTTTCCACGGATCTTGAAAAACATAGCCTGCATTCATATCTTCGGCCGTTAATGTATCTTCATCAAGAGCTTGTTGTCCTTTATGAGTCAACTCTCCATTCGAATTCATAAACCCATCGTTCATTAACTCTGAAAAGATAAAAGCAACAAGGTCTCTGTGAATAGCCATATTTTCTGCTATTGAATCTGCCTGATAAACTCCGGCATTACATAACCCCATAACCGCTTTTTGAAGAAAATTAATTTTTCTTTGCTTTACATCTGGTGCAATTACACGGTAAGCCCAAGCCGGCCATAGGATAAATCTATTGGACTTAAAGCGTTTATGTGGCCTAGGTCCATAATTCAGTACGGGATTTTCAGTACTAAAGCTGAGTTCCATTTTCACCCCCACATAATTTCATGAACTCAACGAGGCCTCGGACAGATTTTCCAGCTTCTTCCCCCTTCAGCATATGGCTATCGCCAACAACGATCAGTAAACGTTTTTGGCGACTCATTGCTACACACAGCCTATTTTCTAGCATTAAATGCCCATATTTTCGACGAAGTGACTTTGATCCATTTATTTGAACATCGTTGGAACGAGTCATCGAAAGAAAAACGATATCGAACTCTTTTCCTTGAAATGCATCTACAGTCCCAATACGAATTCGCTCAATAAGTTTCCCAGAAAGATCTCTAGTAGTACGCCAATTTTCTTTTAACCTGATACCCTCATCATCTAGGTATTCAGTTATACCTAATGGTTCCATTTGTTTCAGTATTTCATTTGTCTGTGCTGAATAAAATGAAACAACTCCGACACTATATTCAGGATGATCAGACATTATTCTCTGAGCTTCCTCAGCTATCCATTTCGCCTCCACAGGCCTACTTTTACTTTGACCTGCTTTTTCTGGGCCTTTGCCATACGACATATCGACCCAAGCAGCAACAATTCCAGAATACTTTTGTATGGTATGTGCAAACCTTTTTATATCCTCAGTATCTGATTGAAAAGCTTCTTTGTAAGGCTCATAAAAGGTATCACTAATAAATTTCCCAAGAACCGGGTGCATACGATACTGTTTATCTAATGTCACTGTTCTTTTGATGCCATCCACTCTTTCTCTTTCTCGTAATTGCTCAAACAGTCTTTGGAACAAACTTGTTTGGAGCATTTCTCGAGTTTTTTCGGCAATATCTGAATTCAGATCCTCCTCAATTTGATGATCTAAAATATGAGGTAATTGACGATGATCGCCAACTAATACAATCCGACGTTCCGCTAATGACATAGGAATCAATAAATCAAGAGGATTTGCTCGTGCAGCCTCATCTACGACTACAGTTTCAAAAATATTATCACTACCCTTCAATTGATTCATCTGGTAGCCAACGGCTTGCTGACAAGTTGCAGCCAGTACTACGGTATATCTCTCAATCGCTTCACGCGTGCCAGATTGGTCGTTTTCAAGATCATCGCAATATTCGTTAAGAACTGCATCTATGCCAGTACCATATGATGATCTAACTGTTTCACGTAAAGCTTCTAGAACAGTATTTAAAAGTGATTCAACATCGGTATTTACTATAGGTGCTGTAACAGGCCTTTCATCAGGCGTTAAACGATCTATAAGACTACTTTGAAGTTCAGCTATATCTAACAGAAAGTCTGGTTCTTTTTCAATATCCCATGAGGAAGCCTTTTCTAATAGAGCTTCCTCCCCAAGTTCTAATATTTTTAATTTTTTTAGCCTTATTAACGCTTTATAGGCTTGTGAATCTCCGTCATCTGAAAAAGCAGCTTCTGAACAACGCAATCCACGAACTACTTTTAGTGCTTGTTTGTTATCGATATTATCTTCAGCACCAACAAAGTGTTTCGAATTTAGATTCTGGAGAAGCTCAAAAATTTGATCATTTATTACTGGTGGTAAATGTGAAGACGCTAAATCACTTATCTCAGATAATAATTTGACAACCTCGTCTGTCTTTGAAGGCGCCTTTAAATATCCAACAGTGATATCTCTACATTTACGTAATACAACAGCTGCAGGCAATTCGTTATTCAACGCCAATTTTGCTCGTACTGCTTCTATTCGATCAATTCTCCAACGATCTAAGCCTTCATGAGTTTCTTCACCACGCTTGTGGCCAATTTTTATTGCAGGAAGACCAAAAACTTGCGTTGCATTTGCAACATTTTCTACTGCATCATGCTGATAACTTGATAACAAATATTTTCCCGCCACATCATCAGTATCATCCGATATTTCAGACAGGCGAGATTGAAGAGCAACGATTGTCCGAGTTTTTCCTGTACCTGGGGGACCCTGAATAAGCGCGATATCTGGAGTATTAAGCGCAACATTTAATGCTTCGACTTGTCTATCTGTTGGTTGACCACCAAATGCACTTCGAGCCGAGGCTGACAATGCTTTTATTTTCTTTATTCGACGCTGAGGAACATCTTTTCCTTCAATAATCAGACCCAACTGTGGCATTGGACATTCCGCAGATGCGATCGCTGTCTGAGCTTTTTTTCGTCTTTCTAGCCTCACTTGGTCACCCCCCAAGCTCAAAAAAATACATCCTTTTTCAGGCGGCGGATAACTATCGTCCTCAAATCCGCTAGGTGGCCTTATATTAAGTGTGTTATGTCTTCTATCGTGCGCAACAAAATCCCCAGAAAATATGCGGTGTGTTTTTTTCAATTCGTTATTTAACTCAGAATCATCTGCTTCAATAAGAGCTGCTGGCACATGAGCTGCAGCTTCTAATGAAATTGATTCATTTTCTTCAAGTGAGCGGGTTTTTTTCTCTAAATGGTCGTTATTATTAAGACTAAAGCGCCAGCTTCCATCAGGTAATTGTTGACGTAAATGATATTCCAACCAACCAAACTCACGCGCTCGATTGAGTATATTTTTACTTTCTAGCTTATTGTATTCTTTCCAAATACCTAGATAGCTTCCAGATCTACTGACAATTTGATCTAACTCATTTCTCGCTATTCCTCGAAAACTACCCGCAATAGTGTAATCAACAAATTTAAATTGACCTCTTACTATATAAACTGGTCTTCTTTCGTCTATTTCTATATTAGACTTTGTTTCAACAACGCGCGTTATTAGAAGCTTATCTTTCGAGTCTCGAGCTACATCAACCCCAAATCCCTTACCCCATATTCGAAAAGCACTTGTTTGGTCAGCCTGTGGATTAGGACTGGATGAAATCAATATTCGCGTCGAGCCACTCAAATCAGAAATAATCGCCTTGTCTGTAATCCAATTTATGATATCTGTAGTTGAAAATAGACTTCTTCTTTTCTTCCTCATGAAGCCTACTGTTTTTTCATCAACACCGATCTCAACCAATTCAGGCCAAACATATTCTGATGGAAATTCATTAATCTCTAGAATCAATTTTTCAGCTGGAATATGTATCTGCTTAGGATAACGAGCCACGACCCAGGCAATATATGGTAAAGCTCTATTTAATAAAGAATCTAATAGTTCTTGATTTCTCGTATTCGTACCTTCTATTGACCAAGCATTCTCACCAGCTCTTAAAAGTGCTTCAGACTCTAGCTCAGAAGAATAAACATTGATCTCCGATAAATTTTCCAGCTCACCAAAATCATCCTGCATCGAGGGCTGAATTTCGAGTATTGTTTGTTTCCCTCTCTGAATATCACTGACTCTCATTTTTTTGCTTCCTGCTTGTATACAAAACTGAGAACACGATGCCTACGATCTTTAGATCCTAAGTGCAATGATGGAGAGTCTTGACCTGGAGTAAACTTAAAATGTTGCGGTATATCTGAAATCGTCGTTTCTTTATTACGTGCTATTTCAAGCTGATACGTCTTTCCATTAAGACTTTTAAGGACTACATTATCCTTGACAAGCTTGATCTTGATCAGTGATTTATCAGAGTCATTCCCATAATTTCCGAAAGCCTGTCGATAAGTAATAGTGTACGTTTCTGAATTCGACATCACACCATGCCCCACTATAACTGGCGATTTTTTACCGTTTTTAGGCTGATGGATTAAACCTCCTTCTATACCTAAATCTGGGTCCCATAAGTAAAACACAAATAAAAGTGTTACTGGCCTAAATGAATCACACCAAGGGCAGTTACTTTGGTTATAAAAATAAGTGCTAGTACACTCTCGACAGATTATCGTTGCATCTGCTGCAGCATAGAGTCGTTCTGCCCATTCAGATGCACCTGGTCGTTCGTTTGGTGCAAAACGCCCAGAAGTAAATGAACTTTGAAATAATTCTAAAAGGCGTTTTGAAAACACCAAATCACGTGGTATTCCAAAGCTTGCTCGATTTTGATCGTCTGAAGGATCATCGATCCATGGTAATAAACCGGCGAAAGCATTTTCCTCAAGCTCTGGCACGCCATCATTCACCATGTCACCGATAAAAGGATGAGCTAAAGCCAGTACTTGAAAAGCTATAATTGCAAAAGCATACACATCGGAAAGAGTTGTTATACCTGATTTTCCATTAACAATTTCTGGAGCTGCATAGCCTGGTGTGTAAATCCATTTATTAGAGCTAGGTGTTGATTCGTAGACCAAATTATCTATATCAATAAACCAAACCTTATAATAATCATCGTCATCTGATACAAAAATATTGTTCGGTGATGGATCTGAATAAGCTAGCCCCTTACCGTGTAGCTGAGAAAGAATATTTGCCGCACCACCCAAGATTAAAAGTCTTCTGCGTAATCCACCAGTTTTTAAATACCAATCGCTATTTGGTACTTCATTTTTTGAAGGTGTAATAAGTTTCTTGATGGGCTCCATTCCTGAAACTAATTCCATAACATAACCAGTATGGGGTGGCCGGAGCATTTCTAAGGGTTTTGCCAGTGGCAAATCACTAATGGACAATCTCCTGACATGCATAAGCTGATTGCGCAACATTTCTCTTCTTTTTGTTCCACTGACGAAAACTATTTTAACGGCTAAACGACCTCCTTTCACTGCATATACAACACCTTGGCCTCCTACACCTAGTTTTTCAGTTAGTTCGTATTTCACACCATTCTGATCAGTCACTACTTTTTCAATAGTCATATCTACCTCTCGCGATAAACAGGTGCGTGTATAACGGCTAATGTTTTGTCATCCAAATGCTGTGGTGTGGGCCAATTTTTTAATTCGTTAGAAAGTTTACGCCATCGCATATATGGGTTTAATTTCGCAAACTCATCAATCAACCACTGTGTAAAACCGTCTAATTGATCAGGAATGAGATCATCAGAAATTCCGTCTGTAGCAATCACCGCAATTCGCTCTTTATTCGTTGGAGGTAGCTCCATAATTGACCAAGAGCTGGTGCTTTTGGATATTCCAAGCCCATTGGTCTGGTTAGAAAAATCTTCTTCCCGTTCACCAACAACCACTTTCAAATCCGTACCCGTCCTTACCAAAACAAGACCATCACCTAGCCCTCCTACGATCCAAATTTTATTTTTTAAAACCAATATAAATAAGCAAGTAGTTACAGCTGTATCAGGTTCAATAGGATGCAAACGTAAGCGCCAGGTAACTTCTATTAGATGAAGCAAGTACGATATTGGTGCGCCACTGACTTTTGACCACCTCTGGACGCTCTCTTTTACAGCCAAACATGCTATTTTCGACCCAATATGAGCATTTGGTTTTGAGCCCATTCCATCACACACCACTGCAAGCAAACCAAATGAACCTGAAAGTCGGAGCCAGGCATCTTCATTCGGTAATTTTTGAGAACAATGTAGCGGACCGCACTCCGAAGCTCCAAAACTATAGATTTCCTTTTTCCCCAAAAAAACCTCTCTAAAAATCCAACTCAATTTCATTTGGATTAAGATTGACTTCCATATCCGGAGTTGCACTCCTTGTCCTTGTTGTAACACTCATGGTTACCCATTTGAAAAAGTTTTTAATATTTCTGGCTTCATGCGCATGAAATACTCGCGCCTCGTTACTTGACAAGAAACTATTTAAGGTACCATTATCAGCTTCTTCACCAACACCCATTGCAAATCTAATGGCTTTTGATGCACGCTCAGAATTCAACAGTTGATCTAAAGGCCCGTGCCAATCATCAGTAGGAACTCCATCCGATACCAGAATTACAGTTGGACGGTAAGCTCGACTAGGAATAATGGATTTATCTTCAATCATCTGCTGAGCTAATGAGAACGCTTGACCCATAGGAGTCCGCCCTTTTGCTTTCATGGGTAACCACTTGATTGAGTCAGCTGGTTGTAACGGCAAATGAAGCTTTGCTTCTTGACCACCAAATGTAATTACTGAAACATGAATTTCTGCTCTAAAATCATCTTCACCAACAAAAGTCTCAATCATTTCTGAGACAGCTTCATTAAGAATATCAATCTTTCCATTCGTACCCATACTACCACTAATATCTAAAAGCAACATGACAGGCAAAGGTCTGGCTGATGCCATTGCAAACTCTTTAAGCGTACTCATATTATCCTCCTTATCGTGATTCGCTTTATCTCTGGTCTGATGAGCTAATGCGTTTGGTAGTTCTTTTGCATTCGACATTTTTTCCGAAAATAATTGTCATTTACCACACGACTAATGATATCTTCGTGATACTTCCCCAATCCCATAGTTCAATATACCCTCATAGAGCATTAATACTAAAGTTTTTCCGTCTCAAACATAGTTTTGAAAGATACACTCCTTTTTTTTATTCAACACACAACTTGTGGAATTTAAAATCTCTAGCTAAAAAGCGCACATCCAAATTGTTATTATTTTTTACTTTTAAATAATTTAATGACTACTCCTTAACGTAAACTTCGACAAAATATTTTAAAAATTTAGTTACCAAACCTATATGAAAGTTAATCATTACAATCGAGATCAGAATCTGTCTTTTTAGGTTTTGTATCGTTCCACATAAACTTAAAAACTAGTAAGGCAATGAAGCCTGTAAATATATAAGGAGCCGATGTAATAAGATATTTTAAAATCCCCTTTACGAACCTATTTGAAATATCATTATCTATCCCTGCTAAAAATGCGTGTGATATGTCAAACAGACTTAAAAAACTAAGCTCACAGTGGGGAATAGCATGAAAAAAGTAACACATTACTGAATTAGATAGCTCACCCGTTGGAGTTATATATGGAAACACCAAAGCTGCAATAAAAAAAAGTAATGCGACAAAAAGAGATGCAAAAGCTGACGCTATAATTCTTGCTATAAATAAGACTATTTTTTTGATGAGTAACATTGCAGAATTATAGTCTTCGTAAAATATTCAACTTTATTTTTCCTTCCGCATACAATTTACTAAGTCTTTTTTGAGCGTACTCATCATCTTGATAAGCCGCTTTTTGATACCAGTAAAATGCAAAATCATCGTCTTGATCAACACCCAACCCGTTCTGAAACATATAGCCAATTGCCTGTTGCGCCAAAACATAGGCTTGGCCAGCTGATTTATGGTACCAATAAAATGCCTGCTCAAAGTTTTGATAAATACCGCGACCGTCCCAGTACATCTTCGCTAAATTGTATTGACCACTAGCATGACCTTGATCAGCTGCTTTGCGATACCAGTAAACTGCATTATCATCGTCTTGTTCAACACCAAATCCATGCTGATACATATACCCTACTGCTTGCTGTCCTTCGGCATAGTCTAAGTCAGCTGATTTCTGGTACCAATAAAAAGCAATATCATGATTTTCTCCATCCCGATAATAATAATTATACATATCACCTAAAATAAGCGATGCTTCACCATTCCCTAATTCAGCCGCTTTTTGATACGAGTCCAAAGCTAGATCTTCATCTTTCTCTACGCCTTGACCATTACGATAATCATTCCCTAGCTTTATGTACTCAGTAGCACTTTTGCTTTCATTTTCTTCCACCAATCGCACCTAAATATATGATATTTTAAACAAAATATTCCAAGCTATTTTGGCAGACTTAACAGAACAGCCATCTGCATGAACGCCTTGAGCCGTTATTAAGCAAAAAACAATGCAAATATTCTGTAAGTATTTCATCTTATTTATAACTCCTTAAGGAAACATAGCCATTCATTAAAAAGGAACATCACCTAAATCATCAAAAGGATCATTAGGGGCAGAAAGACTAGCCCCATCTGGGGTATCAGTCTCAGTCGATTTTTTACCCAACATGGTTAATGAATTTGCAACAACTTCAGTCGAGTAACGATCAGTTCCATCTTGAGCCTGCCATTTACGCGTTTGAAGCCGCCCTTCAATATAAACTTGGGAGCCTTTCTTTAAATACTGTGCTGCTATATCTGCAGTTCGATTAAAACAAACCACACGATGCCATTCGGTGGCATCTTTACGCTCGCCAGTATTTCGATCTTTCCAACGTCTTGTGGTTGCTAATCGTAAATTAACCACACTCCCACCTGAGGGCATTGCCTTTACTTCAGGATCTGCACCTAAGTTACCAATGAGTTCGACTTTATTAATCATATTTTTAACCTCTAAAATAAATGTTAAACACCAGGCACCTTAGCTTGAATGTACTCCGGCAAACCTTTTAAAACAACACGACGAGCCTGATACCAATACCCTGATAGCAATAACAACGACAAACCCATAAATAACCCGGTAAACCCCAAAGAAAAGTTCTCTAATCCTTGCTCAGAAAATGTCACTTCCATCAAATGAACAAAATAAATCATCGAAGATAAAATAAAAACACGGCGATCGATGATAAGAGAAATGAATGTAAACAACCCATAGAGAACCAGTAACACTACTGAACTTATCAAGCTCAAATTTTTGTCCATTAAACCTAACCCAGAAAAAATAGGATGAACAATCATCGGCGCTGAAATTAAATGCAACCAAAAAGCTGTATCTGACTGTCTACCAATACGCTTAATATCCAAAGCATCCCAATACATGGCAAACCTGAAAATCAACAATCCAGCTACTAAATTAAAAAAGACAATCATCCAAGGACTAAAAAAATCTCTGATATTACTATCCAGTAAATTCACATTACTGTAGATAACGACAATACCCAGCATGACTGCAATAGATTTGGGCACTTTGAATTTTTGCCAATGTAAAAAAACTGCAAAAACCGTCATGCAAACCGGTGCAAAAATGCCCTCAGAAGCAGATGTAAAAAAACTACTCGTCAAAAGAAAAATTGACACGGCATAGAAAGAAAGTAAGGTAATCGCCGTTAATGCCATGTTACGTTTCAACACAAAAAAATGAGACAGTAACCAAGACATTACAATCACTATAAGTGGAATAACTACCTTCATAGCAATGGAGACCGGAGATTCATATTGATAAGCCTTTAGCAAATTAGGGTTATCATAAAAAAAGAGCAACGACACGAAAAAAATACTACAGGCTATCACCACAAAAACATCATTAAAGCCTGAAATCAGCCGAAATGATTCCTGATCTTCTGATTCTTGAGAGTGATTATTTTCGATAAATTTACGAAAATTACCCACTGACTCTTCAGTAAAAACTCCTGCCTTCACGGCACTATTTAATTGTTGATCTGTATACACTGATTCTTTCACCCCATGACCACCTTTGGTTAACGCCACATACAATCTAATAAGTAATGGTTAAACCGTTCCCCATCACTTCGCACCAGTTTTACAACAGACTTCAGGGCCTGACATAATTTAGGACTTCTGTCTAAGACATCTTTTGAATGATCTTGTGTTTTAGCGACTCGTTTTCTGGCTAATTTGACTAGTGCATCAAACTCTTTCTTTTCCATCATAGTTTTTAAAACACTTAAAAAACGTTTAGACGATGAGTCCTTCACATAAGCTAACTGCAGAAAGACAAAATAAGCTAACCGCCCTTTTTTCTTATCTAACAAATGTGTAAAACTTAAATCACCTGTCAGATTCATTTTGTTGTAATAAAAACTCACCATTCGAAACCATTCCAGTTCTTCAAGGTCACGGTAATTAGGGTAGGTTTTAAAACACACGGCAATCATTTCATCTAAATTTAAGTCACTTTTAGCCTGATTGACTTTAACCGAAACCACCACAATATTATCCGGCTCGTAACCACAGGTATTATCAATCCTGTCGATTGACCAATCACTTAACAAGCCTCCTGAAAAGGTAAAACGTTCCTGACTAACCGGGCAGCAATAATGGGTTTTTAATAACTCATTTTCTAAATCTTGTGAGCTAACCGACACACTTAAACCTTTAACATAAGCCC
>Ga0114933_10003155_pt1 | contig 16370 bp, 15 predicted proteins | sample 4SBtaG_FD_89691 | JGI IMG/M metagenome (GOLD analysis project Ga0114933, IMG submission 89691) | Deep subsurface microbial communities from Kolumbo volcano to uncover new lineages of life (NeLLi) - 4SBTROV12_W25 metaG | ecosystem: Environmental > Aquatic > Marine > Volcanic | place: Kolumbo... | reverse complement strand
CCACCGTTTAAAGTTGTTGAATTTGATTTAATGTATGGAAAAGGTATTAGCAAAGTTGGAGAACTAATTGATCTAGGCGCTAAAGCTGACATAGTTGAAAAATCGGGTGCATGGTATGCATACAAAGGTGAAAAAATAGGCCAAGGTCGTGAAAATGCTAAAATTTATCTTGAACAGAATCCTAAAGTTGCAGCAGAAATAGAGCTAGCAATAAGGACTAAAGCAGGGCTAATTACAAAGAAAATGGAAGGTAACCCTACGGTTGAAAAAAACAGTCCTTCTAATGAAAAACCACAAATAGATAAAAAATAACAAAATCTTCGCTCTCTTAGAAAGGCGCTTAAATTAGCGCCTTTCTACACGTCTGGACATAATAATAAAAAACTGTATTTATTATATGGATGACCGACAAAACATTAAAAAATGTAAGAAAGTCTTTTTTAAATTACTTTTCAAGCAAGAAACATAATATTGTGGATTCGAGCAATTTAGTTCCAAGTAATGATCCCACATTAATGTTTACAAATTCTGGAATGGTACAATTTAAAAATGTTTTTACAGGTCTTGAAAAAAGAGATTACAAAAGAGCTACTACATCACAGAAATGTGTTCGAGCTGGCGGGAAACATAATGATTTAGAAAACGTAGGTTATACACCAAGACACCATACTTTTTTTGAAATGCTTGGAAATTTTTCTTTTGGAGATTATTTCAAAGATGTTGCTATAGAATTAGCATGGAATTTAATAACTAAAGAATTTCAAATATCAAAAGACAAACTTAGTGTTAGCGTATATTCAGAAGACAAGGAAGCTTTTGATCTCTGGAAAAAAATTGCAGGTTTACCAGAAAGTAGAATTTACAAAATATCAACAAGTGATAATTTCTGGTCGATGGGGGACTTAGGTCCTTGTGGACCGTGCTCTGAAATATTTTATGATCATGGTGAACATTTGAAAGGAGGGCCTCCAGGAAGTAAAAACCAAGATGGAGATCGTTTTATAGAAATATGGAATTTGGTTTTTATGCAATTTGAACAAGTTTCAAAAGATAAAAGAATTAATCTTCCAAAACCATCAGTAGATACTGGAATGGGTTTAGAAAGAATTTCAGCCTTGCTCCAAGGTACACATGATAACTATGAGACAGATCACTTTAAAACTTTAATAGAAGCTTCTTCAAATTTGACCAAAACTAAAATTACTAAAGAAAATGTATCAAGCCACAGAGTAATAGCAGACCATCTTAGAGCTAGTTCATTTTTAATCGCAGAAGGAGTTTTACCTTCAAATGAAGGTAGAGGCTATGTTTTAAGAAGAATAATGAGAAGAGGTATGAGGCATTCACATGCTTTAGGTAGCAAGGAACCAATTTTTTATAAAATGATACCAACTTTGATTAGCGAAATGTCAGATTCTTATCCTGAGTTAAAGAGAGCTCAGCCTTTAATTGTCGAAACTTTAAAAACTGAGGAAGAAAAGTTTTCTTCGTTACTTAACAGAGGTATAGAAATTTTGAATGAAAATTTAAATAAAGTTAAAAACAATTCTTTTCCTGGCGAAGTTGCTTTTAAACTATATGATACATATGGATTTCCACTAGATCTTACCGCAGATATTTTAAAAAATAAAAATATAAAAATTGATAATGCTGGATTTGATAAAGAAATGGAAAAAAGTAAAAAATTAGCAAGAGCTAACTGGAAAGGATCAGGTGATAAATCTTTAGAAGAAAAATGGTTTAAAGTTAGAGAAAAACTTAATCCTACAGAATTTTTGGGCTATGAATTTGATAAACTTGAAGCTGTTGTTCTTAAAATATCTAAAGGTAAAGATTTTATCAATGAAGCTAAAACTGGAGATGATGTAGAAATAATAACTAACCAAACACCGTTTTATGGTGAATCTGGGGGACAGGTTGGGGATCAAGGAATAATTTATTCTAATGATTGTAAAGTTCTTATCAATGATACTCAGAAAAAAATGGGCGATCTTCATGTTCATTACGGTAAAATCGAAAAAGGATCCTTAAAGATTAATGAAACTGTAAATCTAGAAATTGATACACGAAGAAGAAATGATGCAAGAGCCTATCATTCAGCAACACATTTACTTCATGAGGCTCTAAGAAGAACACTGGGTAAGCACGTAACTCAAAAAGGATCATTAGTTAGCTCCGAAAAACTTAGATTTGATTTTAGTCACAATAAACCTATCGAAAAAAAAGAAATTGAGATAATAGAAAAATATGTAAATGAAATGGTTAATCTAGGAACTGATGTTAAAACTAGGATTATGACACCTAAAGAAGCTGTAGCTAAAGGTGCTTTAGCTATGTTTGGTGAAAAATATGGAGACGAGGTTAGAGTTCTATCCATGGGAAAAGAAAACGATGGTTATTTTTCCACTGAGCTTTGCGGAGGTACACATGTTAAAAATACAAAAGATATTGGAAAATTTAAAATTATCAACCAATCTTCAATCGCAGCTGGAGTTAGAAGAGTAGAAGCGCTAAGAGAGAGACAATTAGAAGATTATGAAAAATCGTTAAAGAAAGGTAAATCATTAAAAGAAAAAAATTTAAAAGATCAGATAGATTTAATTAAAGAAGAATTATCTAAATATAAAGAAAAACCTGATTATAAAGAAGATTTAGAATTATCTGAAAATATTAAAAATTTAAATAAACAATTAGATAAAATTAAAATTCAAAACATAATTAAAGATAAATCCAAGAATATTATAAAAGATAAAAAAATTGAAACTTTTACTCTTAGATACCAAGTTCTTGTTGATTTTCCATCGAAGGAACTTAGAAATGTAATAGACCAAAGCAAAAAAGATATTAAAGAAGGTATTGTTGTTGGTTTTTCAACTTTTGAAGAAAAAGTTGGTGTTGCAGTTGGAATTACAAATAAATTAATAAAAAAATATGATGCTGTTGCACTCGTTAAAACTGCATCTGAAATTCTTGGTGGAAAAGGTGGTGGAGGTAGAAAAGATTTTGCACAAGCGGGCGGAATAAATAAAGATAAAATTGAAGACGCTTTTAAAGCTTTAGCTAAAAAAATTAATTAAGACTTTTTTTTAAATTTGAATCTATTATTTCTAAAAATTGGTTTGTCGTAAGATATTTTTCGTTTTTACCAATTAGTAAAGCAAGATCTTTAGTCATGAAACCACTTTCAACTGTTTGTATACAAACTTTTTCTAAAGTTTTAACAAATGTTTTTAGCTCCTCATTAGAATCCAATTTTGCTCTATGGTAGAGACCTCTAGCCCACGCAAAAATAGATGCTATTGGGTTTGTTGAGGTTTCTTTACCCTGTTGATGTAATCTAAAATGTCGTGTTACAGTTCCATGAGCAGCTTCTGATTCTATTGTTTTACCATCTGGTGACATTAAAACACTTGTCATCAAGCCTAATGAACCAAACCCTTGGGCTATGGTATCTGATTGAACATCACCGTCATAATTTTTGCACGCCCAAATATAGTTACCGTTCCACTTCATTGCACATGCAACCATATCATCTATAAGGCGATGTTCGTAAATAATATTCTTATTCTTAAACTTGTCCATAAACTCTTTTTCATAAACTTCTTGAAATAAATCTTTAAATCTACCATCGTATTTTTTTAAAATAGTATTTTTCGTAGAAAGATAAACAGGCCATTTTCTATTTAAACCATAGTTCATACATGCTCTTGCAAAATCTTTAATCGATTTGTCCAAATTATACATTGCTAATGCTACTCCTGGTCCAGGGAAATTAAAAATTTCATATTCTTTTTTTTCTTTACCATCTTCTGATGTCCATTTAATTTCTAGCTTACCTTTACCTGGGACTTTAAAATCTGTAGCTCTATACTGGTCACCAAAAGCATGTCTTCCAATAACAATTGGGTTTGTCCAACCAGGAACTAACTTAGGAATATTTTTACAAAGTATGGGTTCACGAAAGACAGTACCGCCCAATATATTTCTAATTGTTCCATTAGGTGATCTCCACATTTTTTTAAGTTTAAATTCCTTAACACGATTTTCATCGGGTGTTATTGTGGCACATTTAATGCCTACACCAAATTTTTTAATTGCTTTTGCGCTTTCAATTGTTATTTGATCTGAAGTATCGTCTCTCTTTCGATTCCTAAGTCGTAGTATTTTATATCTATATCTAAATATGGAAGTATTAGCTTTTTCTTAATAAAATCCCATATAATTCTTGTCATTTCGTCACCATCTAGCTCAACTACTGAGTTTTTAACTTTAATTTTTGCCATTATATTTTAATTTTATTAATTGAAATTAACTACTTAATATACATATTAAAGTAAAATTTAGAAAAATATAGATATGTTAAATATAATATTTCCAAGATTACATAAAGAAGGTTATAGATTTTTGGCTATAGCAGGCATTATTACATTAATCTTTTTATGGTTTTCATCTTTTCTAGCAACAATAAGTTTTATTTTCACTATATGGGTTTATTATTTTTTTAGAGATCCAGATAGATTCCCAATTAATGATCAAAATTATTTAATTAGCCCAGCCGATGGTGTTGTGTCACAAATTGTAGAAATTAATGGACCTAAAGAATTGGGCTTAGAAGAAAAAAAATTTACTAGAGTTAGTGTATTTATGAATGTTTTTAATTGTCATGTTAATAGATTTCCTAGCGAAGGAAAAATAAAAAAAATTTATTATAAACCAGGAAAGTATTTAAATGCCTCACTTGATAAAGCAAGCGAAGACAATGAAAGAAATTATATTAATTTTAACAATACTAGTGGAGATGAAATCGTTTTGGTTCAAATAGCAGGTTTAATTGCAAGAAGAATTGTTTGCGATTCAAAAGAAAATGATGAAGTTAAGCAAGGTGAAAGATTTGGTATAATAAGATTTGGAAGTAGGGTAGATTTATATTTTCAAAATTATGATCTTATGATTAAAAAAAATCAAAAAACTATTAGTGGGGAAACTATAATAGCAAGAAAAAAATAAAAAATGATAGATAATAAAAAAGAATTTAAATTAATTGAAAAAAAAAACCCAAAGTCATTACTACCAAATACTTTAACTATATTCGGAGTTTGTTTAGGATTAAGTTCAATTAAATTTGCACTAGATGCAAATTATGCTATGTCAGTTATAGCTATAGGATTTGCTGCAATACTAGATACTTTAGATGGAAGAGTGGCAAGATTAATAAAAGGAACTTCAAAAGTTGGAAAAGAATTAGACTCTCTAACTGATGTCATCAGCTTTGGTGTAGCACCGGGGTTTATAATGTATTTTTGGGCTTTAAATGAGATTGGTAAGTTTGGATGGATGTTTGTTTTGATCTACACGGTATGTTGTGCTTTACGGTTAGCAAGATTTAACCTAACTACTATAGAAGAAAGCGAAACTTGGAAAATAAATTTTTTTGAAGGTGTTCCATCCCCAGCTGCAGCAGGTTTAGTTTTGCTACCTCTTATATTAAGTTTAAGTGGTCTATTTCAAATTGAAAATTACGCAATAATAAGTTCAGTTACAATTTTAACAACCTCCGTTTTGATGGTAAGCAAAATACCAACTTACTCATTAAAAAGAATTCTTATACCTAGAAACTTAACTATTTTTTTATTATTAGGAATTGGAATTTATGTAAGTTTGTTAATATTTTATACATTTGAAACTTTATTTTTTACGGGACTATTTTACTATTCTTTGATCCCTATAAGTTTATTTCATTATAGACATAAAAACAAAACATCAAAAATAGAAGAGACAGACGACGGCACAGAAGATGTTTTATAAAAATAGAATAAAACTGAATTGAAAAAGAATAAAAACTCCAAAGATTGGTTGATAAAACAAAGAAAAGATACTTTTTTTGTAAAAGCAAAAAGTGAAGGTTATAGATCTAGATCTGCTTTTAAATTAATTGAAATGAATAATAAATTTAATTTTTTAAGAAAAAATTCTTCAATTTTAGATTTAGGATCTTCTCCTGGAGGCTGGTCTCAAGTAGTTAGTAAAAAAATTAAAGCTAGTAAAATTTTAGCTGTAGATATTAAGCCCATGGAAACATTAAAAAACGTAACTTTTATTAATGGAAATTTTCAAGAAAGCTTCATTGAAAAAAAAATATTTTCTTTTTTTAATCATAAAGCAGATTTAGTCTTATCTGACATGGCTGCAAATACTACAGGAAACAAAGAATTAGACTCATATAGAACAGGTGAGTTATGTATTAATGCAATGAATCTTGCAATTAAAATTTTAAATAAACAAGGAGCTTTTGTTTCAAAACTGTTTATGGGATCAATTTTTGATGAAATAAATGGAAAGGCTAAAAATCACTTTAAAAACGTTGTCAAATATAAACCTATATCAAGTAAAAAAGAATCTAAAGAAATTTATATTTTTTGCAAAGGTGTTTTAAAAATATGATACATAGAGCATCTATATAATTTAAAAATTATGAAAAAAATTATCTTATTTAAAGCTTTATTTTTTTATATTCTTTTTAATATAAATTTATTTGCAGCAGAAACCAATTTTCTTGAAGAAGGAATTAAATATTATGAAAAAAAAGATTTTAAAAAGTCTAAAATTTTTTTTGAAAGAGATATAGTTTTCAATCCTGAAAGCGAAAAATCATATTTATACCTAGCTAAAATATTTAATAATAACAAGAATGACGAAGAGCAAGAAATTAATTTAAATAACACATTATTAATTAACCCAAATAATGATGAAGCAATGTATATGCTTATTCTTTTAAAAATTAAACAATCTGATTATATTGCCACAAAAGAATTGATAGAGAGATTTGTTTTAGTTTGTAAATCTCTTTGTGAAAAAGAGGAAGAAATAAAAAATAAATTGAAAAAGTTAAGCCCTGAAAATGATACAAGCAAAAATTAAGAAAATTTTAAGTAAAAAAAATAAAACACCACTTGTTTGTCTGTCAGCATATTCAAAAACTATGACTCAGATAGCTGATCAATATTGTGATATTATTTTAGTTGGTGACTCATTGGGTATGGTTTTATATGGAATGAAATCAACAAGAAAAGTTAAGATTGAAACAATGATATTACACACTAAAACAGTAAAAAATTTTGCAAAAAAAAGTTTAGTTGTATTTGATATGCCTTTTAATACTTACAAAAATAAAGTTGATGCTTATAAGAATGCAAAAAAAGTTATAAAATTAACCAATTGTGATGCTATTAAATTAGAAGGTGGAGGAAAGGTGGTAGATATAATTAAATTTTTAACAACTAAAGGAATACCAGTCATGGGTCATATAGGTTTACTTCCTCAAACTTCAAAAGATTTTAAAGTAAAGGGAAAAAATTTAATTCAAAGAAATAATATTTTTAGAGATGCTGTTAAAATCTCTACATCAGGTGCTTTTGCAATTGTTCTTGAATGTATTGTAGCTGATTTAGCTAAAAAAATAACAAATAGAATTCCAATACCTACTATTGGGATTGGAGCTTCAAAATTTTGTGATGGCCAAATATTGGTTAGTGATGATATGTTAGGATTAAACGATTTTAATGCTAAATTTGTAAAAAAGTACTCAAATTTAAAAAGGGTAATAGATAGTTCAATAAAAAAATATGCTAAGGAAGTTAAATCTAAGAAATTCCCAACTGCTAAAAATATATACAAATAATAGAAAATATGTCTGAAAATTTACTACATGAACAAACAGGTCAATCACAAAGACCAACAATACTAAAAATTTTTAATGAAAATAAAAAGAAAGTATTTTTTTCTATTTTTACGTTAATAGTTATATTAGCGTGTTTGAGTTTATATATAGAAAACAATAAGCAAAAAAAAATTAAATTTTCTGAAAATTATTTACAAGCAAAGATTTCACTTGAAAAAGGGGATAAAGTTCAAGCTACTAGTATTTTAAAACAAGTTGTTTTTGAAAATGATCCGACTTATTCATCTTTAAGCTTTTTTTTAATTATAAATGAAAAATTAATTGAAGATAAAAATGAATTAACTTTAATGTTTAATCATTTAATTAAAAACAATAAATTTTCTAGCGAACTAACAGATTTATTAATATATAAAAAAGCGTTATTTAGCTCAAATTTTATGAACGAAACCGAGTTATTAAATTTGCTGAATCCTTTGCTTATAAAAGAAAATTTATGGCATCCACAAGCACTAATATTATTAGGTGATTTTTTTAAAAGCAAAAATGAAAATGTTAAAGCTAGAGAATTTTATCAAAAAATTTTTACACTTAAAAATTTACATAACGATTTTTATGATCATGCAAAACATCAACTTGCTTTAATCTCTAATGATTAAAAAAAAAAATATATTTCTTTTTATATTTTTGATTTCATTAAATAGTTGCTCATTTGATAACAAAACTGGAATTTGGACAGGGGAAGAAACTGAAAAAAAAAGAATTTCAGACCTAGAAAAAGAGCAAATATATAAAGAAAAAAATGTAATAAAAGTATTTTCTTCAGAAAATACTTTTGCTGAAGAAAAAGTTTTGAGCAAAAAAATTATAATATCTGATCCCAAAAAAAATACATCATGGGAAACTTCTAATTTAAATTTACAAAATTCGCTTGGGAATATTTATTTATCAGGTATAGATAATAGATTTTTAAAAAAAAAAGTTGGAAAAAATAAAATTTCTTTATCTAGAATGACAAGTTCACCACTATCCTATAATAAATTTTTATTTTTGTCAGATGATAAAGGCACAATTATAAAGCTTAATGAATTTGGTGAAGTTATTTGGAAAAAAAATATTTATAAAAAAATCTATAAAAAAATTTATAAAAATCTAACTCTTTCGATTTATAATAATAAAATGTATGTGGCTGACAATATTGGTTTTATTTATTCAATAAATCTTGAATCTGGCAATCCTATTTGGATTAAAAATCATGGTGTTCCTTTGAAGTCTAAAATTAAAGTATTAAATGGAAAAATATATCTAATTAATCAAGATAATAGACTTCTTTGTTTAAGCACAAAGGACGGATCTTTATTTTGGAACATTAGATCTGTTAAATCATTTATAAAGTCCCAGAGTTTTTTATCTTTAGCTTTATCACGGCGAGATGATCTTGTTTCTATTGATACCTCTGGAAATCTTATGAAAGTTAATTCTTTAAATGGCACTGTTTCTTGGACTTTAAATGCTACTGGATCTATGCTTGCTCATTCAACAGATTTTTTTAAATCATCTGATATTGTTATTTCAGATCAAAATATTTATTTCTCAACCGAATCATCAATTTTTTCCTATTCATTAAATAACGGATATCTGAATTGGAAAAAAGATATTAGTTCTGCCTCAACTCCAATTGTTTCGGGTAATAATATTTTTTTTGTTACAGAAAATGGTTATTTTGTTATATTGGATAAGATTACAGGTGAATTAGTTTCTTCAAATTACATTTTAAAAATATTAAAAAAAAGAAAACGTAATACTCAAATAACTGGTTTTATAATGGGTTCTGGTAATATTTATGCAGTTACGTTTAATGGTTATCTTATTTCCTGTTCAGCTTCCTCAGGGTTAGTTTTAAATTTTATGAAAGTAGGTAAACCAATTACTTCATCTCCAATTATTAATGATGGAAAGTTATTTATATATACCGAAGGCTCAAGGCTTTTTGGATTTAATTAATTAGTTTTTACTTTTTGATGATAATAGAGATAATTTTTCACCTATAAAATCTTTACTATCAGCATCAACAGGTTTAACAGGATATTCCCCTGTAAAGCAATGGTCTGTAAATTGTGGATAAAGATTATTTCGTTTTGTGTGGCCCATCGATTTATATAACCCTTCTATTGATAAAAAGGATAGTGATGTTGCGTTAATAAATTTTCTCATACCTTCTAAATCATATTTTGATGCTAATAATTCATTTTTGCTCGGTGTATCAACACCATAATAGTCGGGGTATTTTATTGGTGGTGATGCAATTTGTAAATGAACTTCTTTAGCGCCTGCATCATATAACATTTTAATAAGCTTTACTGAGGTTGTTCCTCTAACTAGTGAGTCATCAATAAGAGTTAATGATTTATTTTTTACCAAAGGTTTATTTATATTATGTTTCAATTTAACACCAAAACTTCTTATTTGTTGTGTAGGTTCTATAAAAGTTCTACCAACATAGTGGTTTCTAATAATACCAAGTTCTACATTTTTTTTAATTTTTTCTGCATATCCAATTGAAGCCGGTACACCTGAATCAGGAACTGGAATAATCAAATCAGTTTCTAAATTTGTTTCTTTTGCTAACTCAGCTCCTAATTTTTTCCTATATTCATAAACGCTAATATTTTTAATTATGCTATCTGGTCTAGAAAAATAAATATATTCAAAAACACAAGGTCTTTCTTTAGTTTTTGGAAATGGTTTAATACTTTCGATGCCACTATCTGTTATTATTACAATTTCACCATTTTCAACTTCTCTAATAAATTTAGCTTCAATAATATCTAATGCACAAGTTTCAGAAGCTAGAACATAAGATTTATTTAATTTACCTATTACTAAAGGGCGAATTCCAAAAGGGTCTCTAACACCAATCAATTTTTTTTTAGTCAAGATTGTTAAAGCGTAACCACCTTGTATTTTAAAAAGAGAATCAATAATTTTATCAATAATTTTATTTCTTTTAGATTTTGCTATTAGTTGTACTATTGTTTCTGTATCAGATGTTGTTTGAAATATAGAACCATCTTTAACTAATTCATTTCTTAAAAACTTTGCATTACAAAGATTACCGTTATGAGCAATACTAATTCCTCCATCATAAAGGTCGGCAAAAAAAGGTTGTACATTTTTAATTGAATTATTTCCTGATGTAGAATATCTATTATGCCCAATAGCATAATTCCCAGGAAGTTGTTCTAAAACTTTACCTTTTGTAAAATTGTCTCCAACCAGTCCAAGTCTTCTTTCTGAGTAAAAATTATTTCTGTCGCAAGTTACAATACCGCACCCTTCCTGTCCTCTATGTTGTAAAGCGTGCAATCCTAATGCTGTAAGTGCAGCAGCATCTTTGTTGTTAAAAATTCCAAAAACACCACACTCTTCTTTTAATCTACTCATTTATATATTTTCTATTTTATCACCAGTTTCCTCGTAATAATCTTTACTGTTTGGAAACTCTTCAATTAAGAATTCACTTCCTTTATATATTATTTCAAATGAATAAGTATCATCAGTTTTTATTGGCCACTTTTGATGTGGATAAAACCAATTGAATAGTGTGAAAATACATACACAAATTATATAACCTTTAAAGAAACCAAAAACTAAACCAAAAGTTTTATCAACACTACCTAGACCATACCAAGTTACAACTTTGCTTATAGCTTTACCTATATTAATTATAACGAATAGCGAAATTATATAAATAAAAATGCCAAGACCAATATCACTTATAAATTTTGATTCTATAAAATCTTGAACCCAAGGGTTTAACTTAGGCACTAAAATAATTGTTATAACTAATGCTATTAGCCATTTTGAGAAAGAAAATAAACTTCTCATAAATCCTTTAGCCCCACATTGTAAGATTGAATATAGAATAATTAAAACAACAATAAGATCAAAAGCCATAATATTATTTTGTAGAAATGTAATTATGTTATTCATCGCCAAATGGTTTTATAATTAAAATCAATTTTGGTAAGAGCGTTAAAACTGAAATCATTGCTAATAACATGGCTAAACCTGTAAAAACTCCAAAATAAATTGTAGGAATAAAGTTTGATAAAACTAGAATTGAGAACCCAAATACTATTGTAATAGATGTATTTAAAATGGCTACACCGACTGTATTATGGCATATTTCAAGAGTTTCATTATAATTTTTTAATTTTTTAAACTCTTCTTTAAACCTGTAAATATAATGTATGCTATTATCTACTGCTATTCCTATTGTAATAGCTGCAATAGTAATAGTCATCATATCTAAAGGTATTCCCAAAAGTCCAATTATACCCAAAATTAAAAAAGCAGCCATGAAATTTGGAACAACTCCTATTAAAGATAATGTTATATTTCTGAAGAGAATTAAAAACATTATACTAATACCAGCCATCACAACTCCTAGGGTTAATATTTGAGATTTAAATAAACTTTGTAGCAAATTATTAAATAAAATAAGAACTCCAGCAAGTTTAAATTCCTCAGGGCTCAGATTTAGATTTTTTACTAAATCATTATTAATCTTTTTGATTAATTCATTCCTTCGAAGATTTTCTTGGGAGTCTAAAATTCTTAAACTAATTCGAGCTTCATTTTTTTTAATAGAAATATAAGGGTCAATTATCTCTTTTTTTATAGAATTAGGTATTTTTGTATACAAAACGCCCATTTCAAGGCCCTGCAATTCTTTTCCCCCGTTTAAATCTTCAGCAACACGCACCATCGATGCAAAAGATATGACTTTACCAACTCCTTCAAGATTATCTAAATAGTCATGTACTTTTATAATTCGATCTATTTTATTCCGTGTAAACCAATATTTAGAATCATCTTGTTCATCATCATCCCAGCTATCAAATTCGTCCTCATCATTTTCTAATTCTTTTTTGTCTGCAAATTTAATTATAACATTAAGAGGAGTAGTGCCTCCAAGTTTTTGATCAATTAATTTCATACCTTTATAAATTTCAGTTTTTTTATCAAAATAATTAATAAAACTATTTTCCACTTCTAATTTTAAAATACCGTAAACACTAATAATTATAACAACAATGGTTGTTGCAAAAATAGTTTTAGTATTATTTTTTGCAACACTACATAAAAAAGAAGTAATTTTTGATTTTTTTTCGCTATGAAAACTTGTATTTTTTTTACTTAAAATATTTAAAACTACTGGTAATAAAGTGAATGTAACAAACAGAGAAACCAAAAGACCAAGGGTCATCATCCAACCAAAATCGATAATAGGTTTAATATCGCTAAATATTAAAGATAAAAAAGCACAAATAGTAGTAAGGACGGTGTAGAGTATTGGCCAAAACATTTTCTCTGAAGTCCATAGTATCGCTTCATTATTTAAAATGTCTGGATTTTCTTTTCTATACTGTAAAAATCTAACACTAATATGAATATTCATCGCCATAGTTAAAATAAGCATTAAAGCAATGAAGTTTGAAGATATAACAGTAACTTTCCATCCTAACAGACCTAGTACACCAACCATTATTGAAACTGAAAAAAAACAACTAAGGAGTGGAATAAAAACCCATAAAAGATTCCTAAAAACAAACCATAGAGTTAAAATGATAAAAATAAAAACTCCTGCACCAAAAACTATTATGTCATTTTTAACATAAGTCATCATATCATCAGCTATCATAGGTATTCCCCCTAAATGAATTTTTGCTGCATCTTTATATTTTTGTATAACAGATCTTATTTCTAATACCTGCTGATGGTTTTTTTGATTATATATTTTTTTATAATTATTGTATTTTTTTAAAAATATTTTATATTCTGTATTTTCATTACTACTAATGGTCTCATTATTTATTTTTTCTAAATATATATTTTTTTCATATATAAGTTTTGCCATCTCCTTATCTTTTTTTATATAAACTAGAATGCCACTAGTTTTTCCATCTGAACTAATAACAAAGTCCTTGTAAATTGGACTATTGATAATTTCTTCAAAACCTCTTTTTTTGTCAACATCTTCACTCGTCAACGTTTTAAAGTTTTTAATTCTTTCTGATAATGGATCATCATTATTTTTTAATAAAGGAACATCTAATATTGTTATTACATTATTTACCCATTTTAATTTTATAAGATCATTTTTTAAGCCTAAAAGGTTTTTTATTGTATTTTTTGATAATAAATTTTCCTTAGGTGTATATGTAAGAACAAAAAAATCTTTTGATCCATAAGTAGAATTTACTTCTCTTAAATATTTTAAATCTGGGTCATTTTCAATTAATAAAGTATCAGATGATGCATCTAGTTGAAAATCTTTAGAAAAATATGTAAAGCCTAATAATAATACTATAAGAATTGATAATACAAATTTTGGTTTTTCAATTACGGAACTTTTATATATTTTTTTAAACATTGAAGCGTTTAAAGCTAATTTTTCTCTAAATTTTTAAATTTAGTGTATTGTGCTTCAAATTCTACTTTAACATTTCCTGTGGGTCCATGCCTTTGTTTACTAATCATAATGTCAGCAAGACTAGAAATTTCATCCATTTTTTGCCTCCATTCTGCATGCTCTATTGAGCCTACTGTTGGTTCCTTTCTTTCTATATAATAAGCTTCTCTAAAAACAAACATTACAACGTCAGCATCTTCTTCTATTGATCCTGATTCTCTCAAGTCTGATAATTGTGGCTTTTTGTCATCTCTTTGTTCGACTTGACGCGAGAGTTGCGAAAGCGCAAGGACAGGTACATTTAGTTCTTTGGCTAAAGCTTTTAGTCCTTGAGTAATTTCAGATATTTCCTGAACTCTATTAAATTCTGTTTTTTTACTAGATCTCATAAGCTGAATATAATCAACTATTATTAATTCTAATCCAAAAAGTCTTTTAATTCTTCTGGATCTATTACTAATTGCGGCTATTGTTATAGCTGGTGTTTCATCTATATACAAAGGTAGCTCAAAAATATTTTTTGATGTTTCTATAAATTTTTCAAATTCATTTTCTGAAACTTTACCTCTTCTGATGTCATTTGATCGTATTCTAGATTGTTCCGATAGTATTCTTGTTGAAAGTTGTTCAGATGACATTTCAAGTGAAAAAAAAGCTACTGTTGATTTTGTTCCTTTGTTCTCAATATTCTTAGCAGCATGAAATGCAATGTTAGTAGCTAAAGCTGTTTTACCCATAGAAGGCCTTCCAGCAATAATAATTAAATCTTGTTTATGCATTCCTCCAAGTTTTGAGTCTAGTTCATCTAAGCCTGTTGGAACACCAACTATACCTTCATCATTTTGATAAGCACTTTTAGCCATATCAATTGTTTGTTTTAGTGCACTATCAAATTTCATAAACGATTGATTGAAATGTCCTCTTTCCGCTAAATCAAATAAAGATTTTTCAGCATTTTGAATCATTTCTTCTCCAGTCGTTGAAATTTCATCATTATTTGAAGCTTGGTCTTTAACAGATTCAGAAATCTTTATTAATTCTCGTCGAACATGCATTTCCTGAACAATATGTGCGTAGTCAAGAGCTTGCTTAACTGACGTTGAAAATTTTGTAATTTTTATTAAATATTCTTGTCCCCCTAGTTCCTTTAAACCTTGATTATTTTCGAAATGATTTTTTAAGGTAATAGGGTTAGCTAAAAGCCCTTTAGCAATTAGCCCTTCAATAGTTTCAAAAATTTTGACGTGAATAGGATCATAAAATTTATTAGAATCAATTATAGGAGAAATTTCATCATAAATCTCATTAGAAACTAATATTGATCCAATAACTGCTTGCTCTGCTTCAATATTGCAAGGCATTTTATATTCAGAATTCTCAACTATTTTAAGGGGCTGTTTATTCATTTATAATTTTAGTTATTAAATACTAAAAAAATAATAAACAAAACATGAAAGTTATACACGAAATTATTTTATTGTGGAAAAAATTATTAATAAAACTATTTATCTTCTTTTTCTTTTACAACTTCAATATGAATATTTGCCACAATTTCAGCATGTAAATTAATTTTAGCTTCATATAAACCGATTTTATTAATTTCCTTACCCAAATCTATTTGGGAAGGTTTAATTTCGATTTTTTCTATATTTTCAATATTTTTTGAGAGTTCTTTTGGTTTTATAGAGCCATACAATTCAAGGTTTTCTTTCGCCATTTTAGTAAACTGATATTTTTTGTTGTTTATTACATCAAAAATCTTTTTAGCCTCTTTTTTAATAGCAATATTTTTTAAATTTAAATCATCTTTTTTTTTATTAACTAAATCAATATTTTCTTTTGATGCTTTAAGGGCTTTACCATATTTTATAAGGAAGTTGCGCCCATGCCCTCTTTTGACATTTACAATATCACCAATTTTTCCTAATTTTTTTATATTTTCTAATAGAACGACTTCCATATCTCTTTACTATATTAAGGCTAGTAATCTAGCACGTTTAATTGACCGCGAAACTTCTCTTTGTTTTTTTAAAGATACCGATGTTACTCTTGAAGGTAAAATTCGACCACTTTCAGATACATATTTCTTTAGTAATTTTATATTTTTATAGTCAATTATTGGAGCATCTTTTCCAGATAAAGGGCAATCTTTAAAAAACTTTACTTCCGGTTTTTGAAATAAGCTTAACTTTGAATATCTTGTTCCTTTTGATTTTT
>Ga0114933_10003154_pt1 | contig 16371 bp, 10 predicted proteins | sample 4SBtaG_FD_89691 | JGI IMG/M metagenome (GOLD analysis project Ga0114933, IMG submission 89691) | Deep subsurface microbial communities from Kolumbo volcano to uncover new lineages of life (NeLLi) - 4SBTROV12_W25 metaG | ecosystem: Environmental > Aquatic > Marine > Volcanic | place: Kolumbo... | reverse complement strand
ACCAAAAGCACTGTTATTTGAACCAGTCGAATTTGAATAAAGAGATTTGTACCCAAAAGCCACATTACCATTTCCAATTGTATTTGAATATAGTGATTGATACCCCAAAGCACTATTCCCAGTAGAATTGTTACTATACATAGATTGATTTCCAATGGCTGTGTTGAAATTTCCTGTGGTATTTGTTAGCAATGTTTGTGATCCAAATGCTGAATTATATTCACCTGTTGTGTTGGAATTCAATGATTGATAACCAAACGCATTATTATTTGATTTGATGGTATTTTTAAGAGATAAAGCCCCAAAAGAACTGTTGTTTATTCCAGATATGTTATAGTTGAGAGATTCGACTCCAAATGCACTGTTATAATTTCCTGTTGTGTTTTTGAGAGAACCAACACCAAAAGCACAATTGTAATTTCCATCGATATTTTCTTTCAATGAATTTTTCCCAAAAGCACAATTTTGAACTCCTCCAACATTTGAACTTAAACTGTCATATCCAAAAGCAGAATTATTGTTTCCATTAACGATGGAAGAATTCAAACCAACGAATGTGTTGTATTGAGCAGTTCCAATTGAACCAGGAATATTTCCCAAAAACATATTATCATCATCAACTAAAACATTAGACAGTTCATTTAAACTGGAATTAATATCAAAATTTCCTATCAAAGAACCAGACAAATACAAATCTTTAAATTGATAATTCGAACTCCCCAAATCAACTGTTGTGTTAGAAGGATGCCAAGCATCACAATTTCCATAATTTCCAATTACCACTATATTTTCACCATGACCAACAGTGTTAGTCCCAATCACCACTTCATTATTGATTCCTTTCCCAGATACATCACTCCCTGAACCTATCAGAATATTATTAGCACCAGTAGTATTAGTACCAGCATTATAACCAAAAACACAGTTGTTCCCAGTAGTATTATTATTAAACAAAGAATTATAACCAAAAGCACTGTTATTTGAACCAATTGTATTTGAATAGAGTGATTTGTATCCAAAAGCCACGTTACCATTTCCAGTAGTGGTTGAGTAAAGCGACTGATGACCAAAAGCACTATTTCCAGTGGTGTTATTATTATACAATGTTTCTGAACCAAAAGCACAGTTATAATTCCCCACCATATTTGATATTAAGGAATCATTTCCAAAAGCACTGTTGGAATTTCCAAACGAATTTGACAATGTGTTATTTCCAAAAGCATTATTATAGTTTCCAATTATATTTGAATTTAAACTTTGATAACCAAAAGAATTATTTTGATCTCCTGAAGAATTTGAATAGAGTGATTGGTAACCAAAAGAATTATTTTTATTTCCTGTGGAATTTGAATAAAGTGATTGATGTCCAAAAGTATTATTTTCAGTTCCGGTGGTATTTGACATTAAACTTTCAGAACCAAAAGCACATAACCCTGAAACAGTTTCAGTACTACCCAGAGCATTTTTCCCAAAAGCACAATTATACCCACCCGTTATATTTTTTGATAAAGAAGAATTTCCAAACGAAGAATTATGTGAACCACTAATATTTGATTTTAAAGAATTATGTCCAAAAGAACTATTTCCAGAACCAGTGGAAACCAATGATGAATTATTCCCAAAAGCATTGTTGTAATTTCCTGTTATATTTGCTTTTAGAGATTGATATCCAAAAGCGTTGTTTTGGTTTCCTGTGGAATTTGAATAAAGTGACTGATAACCAAAAGAATTATTTTTAATTCCTGTTGTGTTAGACATTGATCCTTGATACCCAAAAGAATTGTTGTATGTTCCATCGGTATTTGAGAGCAAAGATTGATGACCAAAAGCACTGTTTCCATTTGCGTCATTGTTCAACAAGGTTTGGTATCCAAAAGCATTACTACCAGAATATGTTGTAGAAGAATTCAGTGCAAAACTCCCAAAAGCATTATTGAAATCACCCGTAGTATTTTTAAGAGAAGAATTACCAAAAGCATTGTTATAATTACCTGTTGTGTTTGATAATAAAACTTCACTGCCAAAAGCACTATTAAAAGAACCTCCAGTACTATTTTTTAATGTGTCATATCCAAAAGAACTATTATCAGTTCCAGATGTTAATGACTGTAGAGATGTATAACCCACTGATGTGTTTTTGCCACCTGAAATTCCAGTGCTATTATTACCAATCAATATACTATCACTTGTGTAATAAACATCTGTTAATCCACCTATTATACTAGAAGCATTTTCACTGAGTTCTACCCAAATAAGCTCATTATCATCATTAATTTGTAAAATTCTTCCACTCACAGAAGAAGTAGCATTTGGTAGTGTTATTGAATCATTTCCAAACATTAAAGAATTTAAATAAAGATTTTTAAATCTATTATCAGAATTTCCCAAATCTACCAAATTATCACCAGGCGGATGCCACGCATAACAATTATCTTTATTACCAATAACAACTATCCCATCACCATGACCAGTAGTATTTTTACCAATTATAATTTCATTATTACTGCTAGTTCCAGTTGTGTTACTTCCATAACCTATCAATATATTTCCAGAACCTGTTGTATTATTTCCAGAATTATCTCCTAAAGCTATATTGCCATAACCACTCGAACCTAATAAAATAGAATTTAATGTTTTGTTTCCAATTGCTATGTTACCTGTGGTATTACTGACATTATTAACCAAAAAAAAATTGTTATTCCCTGTTGAATTTATTTTAATTTGAGGACCAGAAGTTCCCGCAATTCCAATATCTATGTTATTATCAACTGTATTTGTCAGTTTTGAACCTATTATAATACTGTTAGTTCCAGTATTTATATTTTCCAACCTGTCTCTAGCAGTGGTTTTGGTATCTTTATTTTTAGCTTCGCTAGCTATGTTTTCTGTAATTCCAATTGTAATTGAATTGTTAGTTTCATTTGTGATTGATACTGTACTATCCATATTATAATAATAAAATAAAATAATAGAAATTTACCAAAATCAGTAAAAATGACAAAATTAAAAAAAATAACAAAAAAATCAACAAAAATCAGAAAAATCAATAAAAATTAAAATAAATGATTAAATCAACAAAAAATCAATAAAAATCAAAATAATAACAAAAAATTAATAAAAATCAAAATAATAACAAAAAATTAATAAAATTAATTAAAATCAAAAGAAAAATGATTTGAAATTTAACTATCAATTTATTATTATTGATATTTTTTGAGTAAGAAATTACATTTAACAAACTTTAATTATTTGGCTGAAACTCATTTTGTTTTCCCATATCAGGTGGAAAATAATCTTCTGGCTTGGTTGAACAATTAGTGAAAAATCCAGAATGTTTTTGATGACATTCACAATTACAATTTAAAACCAATTTTGAATCAACATATTTCCCATTAAAATTTAATTTTTTATTATATGGAAAATTCCTGGAACATTTATTTGTTTTTTCAAAAATATTTTTTAATTCACTCTCTGTATCAATATTATTGAAATATTTTTCAGCATAATTTTTTCCTGGAGCTAACTTAAATTTTACATTGACCATTTTATTTGGAGAAGTAATATTGGAAAAATTTTCTTTTGTTGGGTATTGTCTCATATTTTGTTTTCTCGCATCAATGTTCGATGGATATCTAGACATACAAATATTAAATCTTGGTCTTTGATTCAATACTATTTTTTGTTTATTTTCTGGAAAATTTCTTTCTCTGATCTTTTTATTCATTAATCGTTGCTTTTTATAATTGCATAACAAAACAGGACATGTCATTGACCAAATATTTTTATTACAATCTAAAACATTTTGATTTTGAAAATAATTGTGTTTTTTTTTTTTAGAAGTACAATTTTGAATAATCATTATACAATGGTTTTTTATTTTTTTCAAAAAAATCATTTAAAATAAAAAAACAATTTATTTAAATGAGTGATTTATCACAAAACTTGGTAGAAAACAAATCATCAGAAAACAAATATTTAATTTTCTTTGGAACAATGATAATGTTTCTTCTGTTCATTGAAATAATAATTTCCGTGACTCAATTAGTTATGTTAAACTATGCAATCGAACAATTATCTTTTTCTATTGGTTCTTTTGAAAATGATTTATCAAGCGACAAAATTAGAGATGACATAGTCAATTTAATAGAATTTATGTGCAATGCCACTAAAGCTTGTTGATTTTTGATGAATTGAATTATATGTGTTTTATGATTCTTGGTGTATTTTGATTATCATTTGATGGACTGAATTATTAAAATATAGTTTTGATTTATTACCACACAAGAAGCCTAAATTAATATATATTAATTGAAACCATTATATGAATATACTAAAGTCCATCAAATGATAATAATAACATGAATTTACACCAATAAAGATTAACACCTTTGGAACTTTCAGTTGAACAGTTAAAATAACTTGAAGATAAAACAAGTTATATATTTGTAAATGAATAGTGTTGTATCTATAATGCCGAGTTTACGAGGAAATAAAGATATTTTATGTTGTCTAAAACAATTTCCTAATTAGAGAATATTGCTAATTTACACTTAAAATATATTCAGTTCCACCCCATCGGTTCTTATCTATCCTTTGATGGACTGAACATATTTATTAAAATGTTTCTTTGTTTTGATTTATTACCACACAAGAAGCCTAAACAAATATATTTTTCAACAAAATAATATTCGTTGATTGACTGGTTTTTTTCATAATTTATGATTTATGTTGATTTGTAACAATATAAAAAATAAATGTATTTTTTGATTAATACGAACTTGAATTGATATTTATAATTTTTAAGGTTTAAAAAAAGGATACATATTTTTAATATTAGTAGAAAATATGGAATGGATCAAAATATATATATTGAATTTTTTATACATATTTAGAATGTTCAAAGACAAAACATCACAATCTCTAGTAAATTGGCTTTATGGTGATAATTGTAAGGTTCAAAGATTGTTTGAAGAAAATAACAGTGTAATTAATCATGTGTACAAATTAACATATGACATGACACCTATCATTGATAATTTATTTTTAGGAAATGCATGTGATGCGTCATATTACTACAAATTAAAAAATTCTCATATTAAACATATCATAAATGTTACAACTGAAATTCCAAATTATTTCAACAAAGATTTTGAATATTTCAATATTAGCATAAATGATTTTAATTCAGAAAGTTTCAGTACCGAAATGTTTAATAATGTGTTGGACTTCATTTATGAAAAACAAAAAAATGAAAATATTTTAATTCATTGTTACATGGGTTCAAGTAGATCAGCCACTATTATAGTTCTTTATCTAATGGACAAACACAAATTTTCATTGGACGAAGCATTAAAATTTATCAAAGAAAAAAGAGAAATAGTCAATATCAATACACGATTTATTGATGATTTAAGAAAATGGAAAAATTTTAAATCAAAATCTCATGAAAATTCTATTCTTTAACATAATAATTTTATTCATATTTCATGTCATAAACAAAAAATTTAAGAATCATAAAAATACTCGGTTTATAAAAAGATAAAATCTATCCTTTAATGAACTTCAGTATGTTCAATATAATGATTTCAATTAATATTTGTCGAAAAATATATTAATTTAGGCTTCTTGTTATGGTCATAAATCAAAACAATATTTTAATAATCCAGTCTATTTAAGGATAATAATGACTAGTTAGAATACATTAAATTAATAAAATCTTTATATTTTTTATTTATAACATTTCTTTTTAATTTCATTGTTGGAGTTAATTCACCTCCAAGAATAGAAAAATCACCCAAAATTATTCTATATTTTTTAACTGTTTGAGCATTTGATATAGCTAATTTATTTGCTCTGGCTATTCCACTTGAAACCATTTGGTTTATTACCATACATTTTTGAATATTTTGAATATTTTCATCTTTTTGAAGAAGATTTTGTAAATCATCTATGAGTTTTTTTTCAAATGAACCATCATCATTCTGGATACAACGAAGTGTGATAAGACAAGTTAGGTATTTTTTATCATCTCCTATGACTACCACATTAGAAACTAAATTAGGTAATTCTTTTTTAATATTGTTTTCAATTAAAACGGGTGCTACATTTTCTCCTCCTTTAGTTATTATAATTTCTTTGCTTCTCCCAGTAATTGTTAAATAACCCTCATTATCCATATAACCTATATCACCTGAATAAAAAAAACCATTTTTGTCAAATACTTTGGAAGTTGCTTCACTTTTATTGATATATCCCATAAAAATATGTCTTCCTTTACAAATTATCTCACCATTTCCTGAATCATCAACATTACATAAATCCACTGTCTCTCCTCTAAATGGTTTTCCACAAGAAATTCTTTTTTGATCATAATTTGGAACATCCATATACATTTTAAAAGCTGTTGGAAGATTAAATGTCATTGGACCAGATGTTTCTGAAAGTCCATATAAATTCATAATGGGAATATTCAAACTCGAAAAAAAATCTAAAATCTTATCTGATATAGGAGCTGCACCAGTCATAAAATATCTACATTTGGATAAACCCAACGCTTTTTTAACTTTTTTAAACACCATGTTATTTGCCAAACCAAAAAAAAATGGTCGTCCTTCATTATTTTCACTTAAACGAACATTGTTGATACCAATGCTTTTGGCCCATCTAACAATAGATGATTTGATACATCCATTATTTTTACCCTTAGATACCATAGCTTCATATATTTTCTCCCAAACGCGTGGAACTCCAAAAAATAAAGTAGGTCTAACAGAAGTCAAAGTTTCCACTAATCTTCCTTTTAATACATCAGGTGTAGCAAATGTTACTTGTGCTCCAGAAAATAATGGAACATAAAAATCTAATGCTTGTGCAGCAATGTGACTTAACGGCAAATAACTCACAATTCTGTCATACTCACTAAATTCAAAATCTCTCATAATTATTTGTGCTGTCCAACAAATATTATCATGACTCATCATAACACCTTTTGGATAACCAGTTGTTCCACTTGTGTAAATCAAAGAACTACATCTCCATGGAGTAATATTTTTGGATCTTTTTGTCAATTCAAAATCCAAGCTTGATTTTAACACAGAATTATTATTTATATTTAAGAAACTTGACCATTTGTACACTGGAACAGATGAATTTTGCCAAAACTCATCTAATCTATCATATTCTTTCCATATTACAAAACATTTTATAGTGTTCAATTCTTCCAAATTTTCTCTATATTTATTTAGTTGTTTTAAATTTTCCACTATCACAAATTGAGTATTACAATCTCTAACCATATATTTACACACATCTGGAGAATTTGTTGTATAAACACCAACCGATAATCCACCTGCCATAATAGATGCAAAATGAGACACGGCCCATTCATAACTGTTAAATCCTTGAATCATGACACTTTGATATTCTTCTAAACCCTTGAAAATAAGACTTCTCGAAAATTTAACAACATCTTCATAAAATTCTCCCCATGTTTTTTCAATATTTGTATTATTTTCGCTGTATCTAAAAACAATATTGTTATGAAATTTTTCACAAGTTTCATTTAAAATTTGTGTTATAGTTGTGGGTTTAATATCATCAAAGTGTTTTTTTATCTCAATTTTAGGATCAGATGTCCAAATAGTATTTTCACCATAAAAAGTTTCCATTTTATAAATCTTTGGGTTTTTCTATTTTTAAGTGATAAATTAACCAAAACTTAAAAATCCCAGACTGATTAATTAGTCATAGGCTTATAAAGAATAAAAATTTACTAGAACACTTTATTTTACCAAAACATTTTCATTTAACTAAAAACTATTTTCGAATGAAATTTCAAAAATAAATTTTTCAAATAAAAAAATCAGTTACCAATAATTAATTCTCTTAATAAAAGATATATGTTGGATAATTTATTACACATTTCATCTGGTATCTCTATTTTATCAACCAAATAAGGATTTTTATATATTTTTTTAACCCATTTTCTTATAAATTCCTTGTCTATATGGTCTGGCTCTAAACCTTGTTTTGTTCTTTCATCATAATTATGAGATATCCAATATCTACTTGAATCTGGTGTGTGAACTTCATCTATCAATAGTACATTCCCTTTTTTATCTAATCCAAATTCATATTTGGTATCAACTAAAATTAATCCTTTTTCATAACAAACCTTTTGACCATGTTTGAATAATTTTAAAGCATAATTTTTACAAGTTTCCCAATGTTCCATTGTCATAATTTCTTTTTCCACAATATCTTTTTCTGAAATTAATTCATCATGAATATCTGATTTAGTGGTTGGAGTTAATAAAATTTCATCTAACCTGTCATTTTTCTTATAACCATCTCGTAATTTATGGCCACAATATATTCTTGACCCTTTTTTGTAATTTTGCCAAATAGATGTATTGGTACTTCCAGTCATATAAGAACGAACCACAAATTCAATTGGAAATACTTTGCATTTTTTAACTATTGTTAATTCAGGAAAATCAGATGTAATAACATGATTGGGAACGAGGTGTTGTGTATTATCAAACCACCAAGCACTAACCTCATTTAACACTTCTCCTTTTTTAGCAATCACTCCTAAATGTCTATCAAATCCACTAAGTCTGTTAGTAGCAACTAAACCTATCATATCAGTACAATTTCCATCCTCATCCACAACTTCATATAAATCTCTGATTTTACCTTTCCTTATTAAATTTTTTAATTTGTACAATATATCATTAATTTTCATTGTTTCGAAAAGATATTTTTGTTCTTTGTCGTGTGGAATATCAAAATTAAATTTATGACGAATATCTTCAATTCTTAAAATATTTCTATTTCTAGTTTGGATTGAATTTACAGTTTTCCCATACCTTGGATTTTTTAAAGAACATATTTTTAAAACAGCCAAAACACAGTTTAAAGGATTTAAAACAACGAGTGGTGAAACTCCACTTGGAAGACTGATTGATGAGTATAAATCATACATAGATTCATGTTTTAGCGGAGGACAGGCTATAACTGGTCTAGAAAATGAACCATCAATCATTGCACTCAAAGCATTAGATTTTCCAGCAACAGTAACCAACAAAGGAATATTATCTTGTTTGTTATATTCTTCAATTATTTCTAATAGTTTAGTAGGATATTTATGAGCCGAACAAATTCGAATAATAGTTTCAAGACCATGCTTTTTTAATCCATCACAAATTTTAGTTCCAAATTCTAAATCTTTATGTGATCCGAGAATTATTGGTATTACAAGCATTTTGTAAATTTGTACATGAATTTTCTTTATGTCCTTTTCATACCGAACAAAATGACAAGGGAAAAACAAAGAACAAGTACATGTTAGGGAGCGATTCGGATAACAAAACAAAATCTGAAGCTTTACCATGGCAGTTACACAACCGTTTATGGTGTATTCCCGAGGAACCAAGCTTGTTACTCAATTAACATTGTTCAACAAACCTTGTTGTGCTACTCGGGGTTGGGAAAAGGAATGCTGGATGGTTGAGTAACGGCCTTGATCAATAACCTGTTAAAATAACCAGCAAAAGCAACACCATTAAACCATTGCACATGCTGGGACAAATATGAGCAAATAGCATTTGTTATCCGAAACGCTCCCAGGTTAGTTAAATATAAAAAAATATAATCACACAAATTTTTTGATTATTAAATATAACACTCCTGCTATCAAACCTTTTGTTAAAGTTCCCCCAATTCCGCCAGACAATATTTGAGGCATAAATTTAACCAATACATCATTTGTAACAGGTAATGACAATAATAATGTTATGACTGATACTACAACAGCAACTTTAACATCTTTGGAATCAAACAAATTTTTTGTAAAGTTTTGAACATAACTATCCTCATGAGCAAGTTGTTCAATTTGAACGGTTTGTTCTGTTTGTCCATTCTGAATTTCCGATTGACTTTCTTGAGCTTGCATTTCATTGATTATTTCTTGAACTAATTGATTGTCTCGTTCATTATCATTAACATCAGCAATTTGGTTGATTGGTGTTGATTTTGACATATTTTATAACAAAAGACAACATTTAATTGTAAAATAAAAAAACGCTCAAAATAAACAATTGAATATTTTGTTGTACCAATCTAAATTTTTGATAAATGATACAATAATAAATTTCAAGTAGTACAAAACACAATTTCCATTTTACACCAAATGAAGATTTAAACCGATGAAGATTTAAAACCCGAAAATTACTTAAAGATATATTATATAGAAATGAATAGTTATATAGTCTACAATGATTTACTTGTTGTAAGTAGTGCTTCTGTGTTCTAAAAACACTGTGGGATTACATTAAAAACAACCTTAAAACTATCAGGTGTATTACATGATACATCAAAACCAAAATTTACACGGCTTGAAACGGTCAAACTTTGTTGATTTTAAATGTTATTAAACAGCATTTTAAATCTTCATCGGTGTAAAACATAACAACTTAAAGAAATTTTTATATATTTACACCCTTGAAATTTTCAGTTGAATAGTCAAAATAACCCAAAGATAAAAAAATGAAATGTTTTTTTATAATTCATGTTTTTTATTCTTTAATGAACTTTAGTATGTTCATATAATGGTTTTAATTAATATTTGTCGAAAAATACATTTATTGAGGCTTCTTGTTATGGTTACAAATCAAATCAAAACAAAAATATATTTTAATAATTCGGTCCATTAAAGGATAATATTCCATTAATAAACCACTTAGTTTAAATTCATACTTTTTGTTGTGTTCACTAATCAAAACAACAGAAACATGAATCATCAAACAAATAAATATGTTTTGTTCAAAAACATGTAACTTTGTTAGTTTTCCCCAAAACTTTATGAGTTGTCGAGTTATGAATCAATATTTGACATATTTAAGAAAATTACTCTTAAAATTTATATTTTGATCATATTTTTGGCACCATAATAAAGAATAAACAGTTTGTTTTATCAAAATATTAATTTTTTTTTTATCATCAATATCATTTTCGATCAAATGCACAGTTTGTAAAATATTTTCAACTTGTTTTTTCCCATAATAATAATTAGACATTGAAATAATTTTTCTATAAAATAATGGAACTTCAAAACTAAAAATATCAATAATATTCATAGTTCCCCAATCTCCTATTACATCATATAAAATATCAAGTTGTTCATTACTAATTTTCGTGAAATTTTTACAAACTAAATATTTTTCTGAATTTGCTGGTTTACTAATATAAGGTTTTGTGATTATAACTTCTTCATAAAAATTATTTAATAAATAAATAAATTTAAGAGTTAAATTAGTGAATATATCAAATATTTTCAAAACAAAATGACCATTTTCCTTGGAAAGAGCCAAAGCACAAACTATCTCACAAAATATTAGTCTATAAGATAATTGTTCTTGTTTATCAAAATTACATGAACAATCAAAACCACCATCTGCCGTAACTAAATCCATATTTTTTCTCCCAGCTTTTTTGACAAAATATTTCACATTTTCTAAATTATAAATATTACCTGTTCCATCTGAACCATAAATGATTTTTATATTTTTATTTTTTTTTCTATTCATGAATTTATTGATACGTTTCCAATCCGGGATGGTATTTTTATTTGACACTAAAGTCATACAATATATATTATCATGTTTACCTTGGAAACATTTTTTTCTATAATTTATGAAACATTCAATAAATCCACCCGGGCCTTCTGCCAAAGCGGAATAATTAAAAATTTTTTTTTTTGGATCAATTAAATTAAAATTAATTAAAATTTCCCATAATTTGAAATATGCTCTACTTACAGGTTCATACAATGTTAATGGTTTTTGGAATTTACAATATGAATTGTATGTGATTATTTCATAAAGATTTGTAAAAGATCTAAATTTATCCCAATTTTTATATTTTTCTATGTACAGTTTGTATTTATTAATTATTTTGTAAATTTCCAAATTAAAATTTGATGGATTAATTGTACATGATGAAATTTTTTTAATTCTAATATTTTTAATTCTTTCTTCTTTTGGAATTTTGATATGAATCGACATATTGTTTAACAAACTCATAACTAAATATTTGAAGCGAATTTTATTTAAGTGAATTATGAACCCAAATAAAAATTTATACCAATGAAAATTTAAAACGGAACAAAACAACTCAAAGAAATTATTATGTTAAACAAAGATATTTAGAATGGTCGGTTTTGCTGGATACGGTAAGTTATGGTATGAAGACAAATTGTCTTACTCGTTAATGCTTGTCCATGTACAATTCTTCGTGTTGTATTTATCCTTTGATGGACTATGGTGAATATTTATACCATGGTTTCAATTAATATATATTTGTTTAGGCTTCTTGTGTGGTAATAAATCAAAACAAAAAAATATTTTAATAAATATGTTCAGTCCATCAAAGGATATTTAGGCTTGAGATATCCAAAACATTTCTGGGTGTTAATTGGTAACAAACTTTTTATAATTGTGATGGTAGCGAAAATAATTTTTTTTCAAACTTCATCTAAACAAATTAAAAATATTGGATATGTACATAATGATAACAATAAATCAAGTAAGTTCAAATCTAAGAAAATTTGTTAAAAAACTTGTTGGGAATCGTGTTTTTGATTTGTATCTCAAATACAAAGGAATTAAAATGGTAACTTCAGCCACACTAGTTCCATTTGCTTTAATCATGGGTCGTGATGCTTTTAAACGTTTCATGAAAAAAGATATGGTATTAGAACATCAGATTGGTGGTGGTATCGGTAATATTAAAAAATGGGTTGACACTAAATTACCCATTATTGATAATGAATTGTTTGGTTCATATCTAAAACTAACTGGTTTAACAGCATTAAATTTGACTCCATCTACTTTAGTTCCATTAGGAGTATTGATGTCTATATATCATATGTATGGAAACACACAAAATCTAACAAATAAACAAACAGGCGGAAATTATCCTAGTGTGGGAAATTTAAAGAAAAATGTAAGAAAAATTTTGGGAAATCGAGTGTTAGATATATATCTAAAATACATGGGAATTAAAATGTTAACTTCTGCTACACTAATTCCATTTGCATTATTGTTTGGCAGAGAAGCTTTCAAGAATTATATATTTGATGATAGTAAAGAACAAATAGGAGGAACAAGAATACCAGATAATTTACCTTTTATAGATGATGAACTTCTTGGATCATATCTTAAAGTTATGGGAATCACTGTGTTAGATTTGACCATGCAAACATTAGTCCCTTTAGGAATTCTTATGACTATTTATGAATTATATCTGAACAAAAGTTCTAATTCTGGATTAGAATAATTAAATATTATTACACATTAATTTTATTGTACCTAAACAATGAAAAGTCATTATTATAAATTTCATTTATCATGTTAATTTCATTCGAGCTGAGAATATTTGTCACACCATATTTTTTTTTTATTTTTATTTTTTTATAAATATTGTCATACAAAAATTTATATATTTTTTTGAATTTTTTGTATAATTCTATAAATTTTAAAAAATCTTTATCTAAATTTTCATATTTTAGTAATTTACATGATATTTTTTTTTCATTAAAATTATTGACCACAAACTTATATTGTTGTTGAAAATGCCAATTATTAGGATTTATAAATGATAATTCATTATTACAATACTTGTTATGAATATTATGTATAAATTTAGTTAAACTGTTAGGAAAGCCTATGTATTTCCATTCATTTTTATCATTATTGTTTCTCATTTCTGTTTGTTTCAAATAATTGTACGCTGACACAATTCTATCATATGGATCTCTCACAACACTAAAAATAATCCAAAATGACATATCTTTCATATTCAACATATCCAATGTTTTTTTAATTTTGTGATATGAGTGATGACCTCCAAATATTTTATTATTATTGAATATTTTTTGATTCATTAATCTGAGATTATTTTCAATGAATGTTCCACCAGTTTTTGGTACATGTATGAAAATTAATTTCAAAGGTTCAATATATTGCATATATTGTACAATAAAAAAATTAAATAAATTTCCAGGATTGGAAATCTAAATGTCTGTGATATAAATACACTATATGAGACAATCCTACTCACTCTCAAGCCGTCTACCACTTGACGCATCAGAGATTGGTATATTTTATTTTTGAGCGTTTTATATGATATGTTCCTTGTTGGTTTAATTTTAAAAACTTAAATGAATATGGTAAATAGGAATTAATGAAAACACCACAATATCATGCCATAAATACATAACTTGTTACATCAATTATAAAAACTGAGCTGTTCAATTCATTAAAACATAACTTAAGTTCAACAATTAATTTGGAAGTTTCAAACATGTAAAATACAATCTTTCAATTTACAAAATTTTATTTTTGATTGGTAATTTTTATATTTTTTTTTAAAATGTACATTTGAAGAATGATATTTATTTTTATAATTTAATGTGTTCCAATATTTGTGTAAATGAATACTTATTATGTCTGAAACAGGATTAAAAGTTGGTTTATCTAATTGTAATAATCCATTAAAAAAACTATCACAATATATTGTACCTAATGGAAAATCAAGTTCATTTTTAATATTCAGGGGTAATTTAAAAATCCAGGTGTCAGTTGACCGTCCATTAGCATGCATGCTTTTAATGATTTTGTTACCAAATTTTTTTAGTATACCTTTATAACCATAAACTGGACCATAATGGGGGAGAATATTGTATCTTGTTAATGCCACATGACATTTTTCAAAATTTATGTTTTTAACAAGTTTAATTGTTTTATGAAATAAAATATCTGAATTAGAAAGAAAACATATTTCGTTTGGATATTTGTTTTCTACATATTCAATCATATTTTTAACAATTGGCCTATAAGTAATTTCTATGATTTCTATTTTTTTATCCCATTTTATATTAAAATTTTTTAATTTGTTATAAAATTTATTGTCATCTTTGGTTCTTTCCAAAAATAATATATACTTTGTGAAAATATCATATTTAATATTAACATTTACACATTTCAATAATTCATCAACTCTTTCTTTTTGGTACATAACAGTTGTTAAAAAAATCATTTATTGATAATTACATATTTTTAAAATTAAATTACCAAACCATACGAAAAATATTGTTCAATAAATTAATATTTGGTAAATAAATATTTCAATATAGTATATTTCATATTCATGAATCTAAAAGAATATTGTTGGATATATGATAAATATTGGATAAAATGTGAAATAGTGGAATACAAAAAAAACAAAATTATTGTTAGTTTACCAAACAAATCAATTATAGTTATTAATTCAAACGAAATTAAATTATTCAACAATCATTCAATAAACAATATTTGTGAAATGAATAATTTAATTAATCTTTGTCATTTACATGAACCAGCCATTTTACGTCATGTCCATAAAAGATATAACAATAATTTGATATATGTATTTACTGGAGATATACTATTATCAGTTAATCCCTTTAAAAACATAAATATTTATGATGATAAAACTATCATGAATTTTCATTTAGAAAAGTTAAATTGTCCACATGTTTTTAGTGTATCCAAAAACGCATATTCAAAATCTTTATTGAGAAATAATCAATCTATATTAATAAGTGGTGAAAGTGGAGCAGGAAAAACAGTAGCAGCTAAATATATTATGAGATATATGACATTTGTGGGATCAATAAATAATAATTGTTCCATCGAAAATAAATGTAATTCCATTGAAAATAAAATACTCTGTTCAAATCCAATATTAGAGGCTTTTGGTAATGCTAAAACTTTGAGAAATGACAATTCTAGTAGATTTGGAAAATTTGTTAAACTATTTCAAAAAAATGGTAAAATAGTTGATTCTAAAATTGAGACTTATTTATTGGAACAAACAAGAATTACCAAACCATCCATAGGAGAAAGAAATTATCATATTTTTTACATGATTCTAAATGGTCTCAATAAAAAAGAAAAGAACAAATATTTTTTACAAAAAATTAATGAATATAACTATCTTTCTACAGATTGTTATGACATAAATGATGGAATTCATGATAAAACGGAATTTGTGAATTGGAAGAAATCAATGAAAACCATTGGATTTGTTGATAAAGAATTAGATGATATCTATTCACTTATTTCAGCCATATTATTATTTGGTCAATTAAAAATAGATGAAATAGAAAATAATGAAATAGAAAACCAAAAAAACGATAAAAAAAACATAATTAAAAATATTAATGTTGTTGATAAAATATGTAGTTTGCTTGATATTAATAAAGATTTTTTGATTGAAAAATTAAAATACAGAACCATTAAAACTAAAAATGATAAATATAAAATAATT
>Ga0114933_10003152_pt1 | contig 16386 bp, 17 predicted proteins | sample 4SBtaG_FD_89691 | JGI IMG/M metagenome (GOLD analysis project Ga0114933, IMG submission 89691) | Deep subsurface microbial communities from Kolumbo volcano to uncover new lineages of life (NeLLi) - 4SBTROV12_W25 metaG | ecosystem: Environmental > Aquatic > Marine > Volcanic | place: Kolumbo... | reverse complement strand
TCACCAAACCAATTTACTAGCTCTTCTATATCTACCTCATCCTTCTTAACCACAAATGCAACAATCACATTTGTCCTCTTATCGTCTGGAATTGGAACACACACTGCTTGGTGTACTGCTGGGTGTTGTTCTAATATAAGACTTACCTCTTGTGGATATACCGTCTTACCTTTCACACTGAAGGCATCGTTCTTTCTTCCAATATACCAGTAATATCCATCATCGTCTACCTTCATTATGTCGTTTGTCTTATACCACCCGTTCTCTAATACCTTATCTGTTTCCTCTTGTTGATTAAGATATCCAATAAACACAGCAGGACTCTTATGCCACAGTTCACCATCTACCAACTTGACTTCAGAACCCTCATACGGTTTTCCGAAATTATGTCCTACAGAATGGTGAAATACCCGTCCACCTTCTGTAGTAGAATATCGGTGTATGAATTTGGGATTATTATATACCTCATTAATTTCATTCACTAATGCAGGCGTCACGATATCACCAGAAGTGCGTACCTCTCTCACACTACTAACGTCTACATCATATTGCTTGATAGCAGACATAATTAGTTTATGCACCGCTGGGACACCATGTACAGCCCATAGTTTATACTTGGTGATACAATCTAGATATATTTTAGGTGTAAATGTTTTAAGTAGAACGATAGTTCCACCCCATCTTAGGACAGTCATCAGTTCATGCAACCCACCAGCAAGATGTAACTTGGTCGCAAGAATGTGCCTTTTGTGTGGTAGTGCCCACTGTTGGGCGTTGACATACCAGTTCTCATTTGCGTGAGTTCTCATTACACCTTTGGGTCTACCAGTGGAACCAGACGTATATTGTATATCTGCAATCATATGATCAACTGGTGTTACAGGAACACTATAATTGAATTCATAGTCCATGAAGTAACCCCAATCTTTTTCAATGAATGTGTTATCAAATATCGCAACACAATCTGAATCAGATACCAGTTCACTCTTCTTGTCCTTGGGTAATGCATTGTCAATTGTTACTACAGTTAGTCCAGCCCTCATTGCACCAAACATCAATGCAACATACCTTGCACTGTTATCTGCTATGATTGCTATACGTTCATTAGGTTTTAACCCTTCTAACATCAATGATCGAGCAACAGTGTCACACATCTTGTCAAGTTCATTATATGTGTATACATGTCCTGTATGCTGTTCAATAATTGCTTCACCACTATTCCCTTGGAAAAAACATCCAAAGTTATCCATACTCTACTCCTATATGTACTCCATAATAAATTTCCACATTTTAGAATCATTTTCATATAATTCCATACCTAGTGCAAAATGGTCAGTTGGAAATATCACAATCTCCGAATGACTTCTTAATGACACGGCATCGTGAAATATCTGTTGTTGTCTCTTCATCTCATCTGTCTCTAATTCACCACATGCAATAAACATAGGAGGCAACGGTTCTACTAGGTTGCGTATTGCAGAGCAATCAATTATGTCTTGAGTTGACAATTTCAGAAAGTCCTGTCTAAATGATAAGGCAGGTCCTATCAAATCATAATTACCACTTAACATCATCATACCCTTGATACCATCAGAGTTACCATCATTTGCAAGTCTAACTAGCGCAGATGACATTACACTTGCACCAGAAGAGTGTCCTGCTACCATTATTCTAGTATTATCTAATCCATAATTATGGGCCTCATCTTTAATCCAGTACAAGAAATCTTCTGCATTATCAACCATGTCTGGTAGTGTAGTGTCTGGTATTTGTGGGTGATCTAAGTCGATAAAGGATATACCAGCATCTAGGAGTTTCATGCTCCACTGACTCCATACCTTACTTCTACCTCTCATGTACTGGCCACCTGATAACATAATAACAAAAGGAGTGTTATCACCTTTTGCCCCGTACAAGTCGAACACCTGTTTAGGGTGATCGTCACAATATGGTATATCTTCTTGGGGTTTTAACAGTTCAATACAGTGTTCAGAGAATTCTTTGTTCCTTATGGCACTGTCTTTCATATACTGTGGACGACCATGCATTGTCCTGAGCGTACCATCAGGCATATACGGTTCTAGTCCCATATTATATTGTCGATTCAGTTCTTCTTTTGTGTATCCATTATATACTATTTCAGTCACATTCTTACCATCCTTTAGGTCTGCGTGTAATACCTCTTTCTTTCATTTGTTGAGATATCCATTGGTGTGCAGTTGGGTTGCGTACCTTCTTCTTCAACAAACCTCTAATTTGCTTAAATACTTTATTGAACAACATACCATCATCTTCTTTTACCTCGTTGTTGTCCACAATAACCATATTACCTCTGAAGTGTTGACTAAACTTTCCAAGGTTGTTCTGTACATCTTTCCATGATTCTGTTGCTATTCTTTCTGGTACACTACGAGCTCGTTCTGCATTACGGGCAAGTGCAACGTCCAGTGTGGTATTGACAAATATCATATGTGTATCATAACCCAACTGTTTGAGTTGAGTAGATTGTGTTGCAATCTTATCATAGTCCTTACCAGTACCATCAATAACAAGTCCAATGCGTCCCTCAACATAGTTGTCTTGACGCCTCTGGGTCATCTTCTTTGCCTTACTACGAAGCTTATCCCGTGGCTCCTCTTCAGAACTAGGCATCTTCAATGATAGTCCAGCATCAGTTAACATCTTCTCAAAAATATCATCAGAGTTGACTACTCGCAATCCAGAACCGCCAGTGGTTTTCCTGACAACGAATGACTTACCGCTGCCAGGTCCACCAGCTAAAAAGAAAGCTTTAAATATATTGGGGTCTTGCAAACCCTCCTGTAGTTCTTGAAAGTCGATCATTATCGTTTCCTATCTGTTCGTCATTAACGAGTTGTCTGTAACTTAACATTTCTATATGGTATTTATCTTCTTCACTAAGCGGAGTGTGTGTCCTATTTTGGAGTTGAAAGTTCATCTTCTTAATACGATTTTTGGTTTTACCTGACATGATTCAATGTCTCCTTGCATAAATGGTTTAAGTTACATGACAAATGTTATCTCGTTATACTTCTCCTTATTTCTTAACAGGCACTATCTGATTGTCTTTTACCATGTGCATATATACCTTGTGCTCTTTTCCTTCTGCAGCAAAAACATGTTTAATTCTAGTCATGAGAAAATTACCTTGGAAGAACCTATCAAATGAACCATACTCTTCATCTTTAGAGTCTACTGCTTTGGGAATAAATAGGTTAATAATTTTACCAATAGTCAAACTGGTATTGCCAGGAGCCTGACATTCTATTTCAAATGCTTGGTTTAATTGTTCCATTCTGGAAGTCCGGCGAGAAGTTTGGTTCTTTGCGAGTTCATTAGGTATCTTATGTTTACCACTATATAACCCATTAAATTGTTTACCACCTTCTTCTTTAATACTCATAGTTTGATAAAAAGTTCGACTGTCTGTGTAGTCCTCTTCACTTGAATATATAGGTAAACTCTTTCGGTCACCTGTTTTCAAAAATCCCTCTTTTTGAAAGGACTCACTATAATCATATGACTTAGTTAAATACCGTTTATTATAAATGTCATGCACTAACAACGTAGAACCAAGAACCCCTCTCTTGATATCTAACATTTTATCATTATGTCTCATGTTCTGTCCTGTCAGACTTTGTAGTTGAGCAAACAAGTTCTGTGAAGTTAGTCCAGCGGACATCATTCCAAAATCCCAAATTGCAGGCTGCTTATATAAATCTGTTAATGATTTATATTGCCAACCATCGTGGTTTTCAAAAAATTTGAATGAAGGGTCTCCCTGTCCATCCTCTGAAACCGAACTGATGTATAAAATAGTAGAAATAGGATCAAGATTAGGAACTATGATATTCTTTTGTGTTTCAGTAGCACTTGTTTCAAATTTCTTGGCACTTTGAAATTCGTCTTTGAAAACTTTCTCTACCATTTCCTCAGCACTACCTGTAAGAGAGTAGGATATTGATTTCTTATTATTCTTCAACACTTCTGGTGAACAAAATTTAATGGAATATGATGCTTGAGAGAAATTCTCTGAATGTACCCTAAAATCAAGGGCATATACATCAAACCTTGTATCTTTCAGTGTTTCGGGATCAAGTTTCCATTCTTTCTTTTCAAATGGACTAAGGCCTTTTATGCTTGGTGTTTGTATAATAAGTTCTAATTTTTCTTCACCAATTATAGGGATTTCGTTTGTTAAGTTTCCAGTATCACTGATAGAACAATGTCCAAATATACCAGATAACTCCATGTCCTCAATAAGTTCTATTTCTATGATAACAGGTTCTAGATCAACAGTTGTAGTCCCAGCCCTGTTCGTAAGTTTTAAACTAAGGATTTTATACTCGCCTGCATATTGTAATTCTCTGTCCATAGTATTATCCAGACTGCATTAGTGAATTAAACTCATCAACAAATTGTCCTAAATGTTCTTCCTTTAGAATCTTAATCAATCCTAATTTCTCCTGTCTATCGAATTCATATTCATAATTGGTAATCGCAGTTGCACTAGGATAGTCGGTGTTATCTGTACCTATATTTATTTTAACTGTAGCATCACCAGAAGTTTGGGATATTTCATAATGATGCGTTGCATTAGGATTAGAATATTTGTCGTTAATAAAATTTTGAAACTGTCTCTCTGTCAATGGCCATCCATGATATCTGTCAATAATATCATTTGTAAGTAGTACTACCCAATGCAATCTAGGATCACCATAAAAATCAAATGCAACACTTTCTGGCGTTTCTCCTGCCACAACACGGTATTTAAACAACATTGTAGTATTGAGTAGTGCGTTGGTACGAGCTCTAACCCGCCTCATTATATCGGGGGCAACCTTGAATTCCTTGTTACCAAGTGAATCATACCCAAGGACAGGAAATTTAGAAAAATAGGTCATTAGTATCCCTCTGAAATTCGTTCTCTTGTAATAGTTTCTAGTTCTTGAAACTCCATCGTTAGAATAGTTTTTGTGGGAGGCGAACCAGAAATATTTTGATGATTAAGTGCCGTATCATGGGCGGTATATCTATCTCCACCATATTGTACATTAATTGCAGTAAGAAAACAAGTTGAAATTTTATTTAAGAATGAATTTTCAGCGCCCTTATACATATAATGCATATCAAAAGTATCAGGGATAGTCATCATCAATCCTTTACTTTTTGATAGGAATTCTGGATGAGAATGAAACTTAAATCTGGCAACAATCGTATCTATTATTTTTGCTTCCTCACGGGAATGTGGGGTAAATGTAAATGTAAAGTTAAACGTCCTTCTTCCTATACCCTTAAATGCAAGTTCCATTTTATTATTAAGAATTTTACCAGTTGCAACAGACAACGCATTTGTGGCACCAGGCGCTGCAGTTTCTAGTGCCTTTAAGGTTGCACCTTGTGCCATTCTGGTGAATTGTCCACCTGTAAGACTTGTATCACCACCACTCATTCCCCTAAACACCTCTGCAAGTCCAGTTGATAGTGCTCCTGCTTCATCATCTGCATAGTTTAACTTATATGTTGCTTGAACTTGGTTAGGCATATACAATGCAATTGCAGTACCAAGTCTTATAGAATTTTTAACAAACTCACCATATAAAGAAGAACTGGCATTTGCAAACTGTCCAGAGTTTATTGCCGCATCAGATCCGATCAATTCATTATGAGTACGTTGTTGATTAGCTCCAGCTACTCCAAATTTTACACCAGCTGTATCATTAGAACTGTTAGTAAATAACCCTATTGTGTTTTGTGGCTTTCCACCCCGATTTTTATTAACTTTAGCTAAAAGTTTCCCTCGTTCACCTTCTGCTTTAACTAGTGCGGCGGAATCTGCTTGTGGTCCTGCTGAAGCATTGATATAAAAAATTATGTAGTGTCCCGACCCCGTTGTTGCATTAATTCCATCACGGGTGCCACCCCTCGCTGCAACTGTATTTGGATATTGTAATATCTCTGTCTTGAAAATACCTCTGTCCTTTAAAACTTCTTTTCTTTTCTTATTCTTCTTTTGCCGTGCTTTCTTTATCACCGCAATTCTGTCTTCAACTTCTGCAAGTTCGCCTGAAGGATTTTGTTTTGAAAATGTCGGACCCAATATCGACCTATTCTCTTTTACTCTTTTCGCAATCTTGGCTTTCAACTCCTTAATTATAGTGTCTGCATCTGTATTCAAGTGCCACCATGATGAGGAGTCCTCAGATTCTCGCTCTTTATCTATAAAATCTTTAAGGTTCCCGCCCCTTTGCGCTTTGATGAGCTGTTTAACATCCAATCCATGCTTCTTTGCAAAGCCGGCAAGTGTTTTCAACTCAATATTAGCAATCCCCTTTTTATGAGCACCAATATTAGATGTTGTTACTCCATCTACGCCTGCTTTACTTTGCAGATCCCTAGTTGACTTGAAAATGAAGGTATCGGTATCAGCCATTATTCAATCCTCTATAAATAGTTCTAAAAGTATTTATAATCATGGCATACAAAGGTCGATATATTCCACAGAATCCTAAGAAATATAGGGGTGATCCACAGAAAGTGGTATACCGTTCCCTATGGGAGCGCAAGTTTATGGTGTATTGTGATACAAATCCTAAAATACTTGAATGGGGGAGTGAAGAAGTCATCATACCTTATTTATCTCCTTGGGACGGTAAAATCCACAGATACTTTCCAGATTTTTACATAAAAGTGAAACAACACAATGGGTTGATAAAGAAATTTATCATTGAAGTCAAACCCAAGGCGCAATGCAAGCCTCCTATAACCAAACCCAAAAGAAAAACTCGTAAATGGTTCAGAGAAGTACATACATGGGGTATAAACGAAGCAAAATGGAAACACGCCACTCAATGGTGTGAGAATAATGATATGGAATTCAAGATTCTTAATGAAGACCATCTTGAGATTTCTTATAAATAATAGCATGGCACAGAGTAAATACATACAGAGTGTAGTTGCAGCGCAGAAGGGTCGTCCTCGTTCTACTGCATGGTTTCGTGACAAAATTCGTGAGTTTGGTACACCGAAGTCATCAGAGTTGATACGAGATGGTAAACAATCGGGTACACCATTTTATGGTAGACTAAATATGTTTGTATATGGTCCTAAACATGCTAAGACACTACCATACTACGATACATTTCCCTTGGTACTACCCTTGGAAGCGTATCCTGATGGGTTTTTAGGTATCAATATGCATTATTTACCTATTGGATTACGAATGGCACTCTTGGATAAACTCGTAGACTTCTCTACTGATACCAATTTTGATGAAAGTACTACTCTTGCAGTAGACTATAGTGCAGTTAAAAATATAAGAGAAGTTCGTCCTACGATACACAGATATCTAGCAGGACAAGTAAAAACAAGATTTAGACGTATAGATGCAGATGAATTCACAGTTGCGACCCTATTACCTGTTCAACAGTTCAGAAAAGCATCAGCTCGTTCTGTTTGGAGCGACTCAAGGAAATTAATCTAATGTCTGGTTCACCAATTCAACCGTTATTACAATCAATTCAAAAAAAAGGTATAGTACTTCCTAATAAATATACCGTTCAATGCAGATGGCCAAGATTAATGAACGGTGTAGGTGCTGGTATTATGAGAGACTTAACAGAAGATTTGCTTTTCAGAGTGTCGGAAGTCAATCTTGCTGGTAGAACTATAACATCCTTTCCAGAACCAAATATATATGGTCCTATAAGAGAAGTACCAGAAGGTGTAAGTTATGCAGAAGAGATTACAATTCAATTCTTAGAAACAAAAACTATGGAATGTAGAGAAATTTTTGCAGCATGGCAAGAGACAATATTTGACAATACTGGCAGTTGGAATTTACAATATTATAATGACTATGTTGGTGAACTAGATATAGTTGTCTTAGGACAACATAGCTATGGTTGGTATCCATCATATGGAATTAGATGTTTTGAGGTTTATCCTAAAACTTTAGGTCCTATCCAATTATCATCTGCAAGAACAACCGACCCTATTAAAACACAAGTATCCTTCGCTTTTCGATATTGGAAAACCTTCGACATGTATGAGGATCAAGATGATTCGATGTAACCATAGCACCAATAACATCGGGTCTTAAATTTACTATAAGGAGTGAATAAATTATGGCGTTACCTAAACTTAATACAAACAAATATGAACTGGAATTACCATCTACAGGTGAAACAGTAGAATACCGTCCTTTTCTGGTAAAGGAACAAAAGGTGTTAATGATAGCACAAGAATCAGACGACATGACAATGATTCAAAAAGCAATCGCAGATACAATTGAAACGTGTACCTTTGGAAAAGTTGATCCTTGGTCTATTCCCTCATTTGATCTTGAATTTCTCTTTATCAATATTCGTGGTAAATCAATTGGTGAGCAAATTGATTTACAAGTAACCTGTCCAGATGATGGTGAGACAGTAGTTCCTGTAAAAATTGAACTTGAAAGCATCAAGGTAGTGGAACATGATGATCACATCCCCATTATTGCTTTGACAGACGAAATTGATATGTATATGGGATATCCTACTATGAAAGATATTTCTAGTATTCAAGGTGGTGATACCAATGATACAGAACAGTTGTTCAATATGATTAAAACCTGTATTCAACGAATTCATCATGGAGAAGAAATTCATCAAAAGGTTGATATCACTGATAAGGACTTAACAGAGTTTATTGATTCTATGTCTACACAGAACTTAAACGATATCAATGATTTCTTTACTACCATGCCTAAACTTGAACATAAAGTTAAGGTGAAGAACCCTAATACTGAAGTCGAGAGTGAGGTGACCTTATCGGGATTTGATGATTTTTTCGTATAGCCCTCTCTCATGAAAACATGGAGAACTATTATCGAACTAACTTTGCATTAATGCAGCATCATAATTATTCTTTGTATGATTTAGAAAACATGATACCTTGGGAGAGGGAAGTGTATGTGACTTTGCTAGTTGAGTGGTTAAAAGAAGAAGAGGAGCGTATCAAAGCAGAAAACGCTCGTAGATAAAAAACGGAGAACCAAAATGGCAGACGATACAGTTAAAGTAACAGAGACTACGAAGGAATACGAACTACAGAAGTCCGACATCGTTCCTAGTCACGGAGATGAAGAACCAACTTGGTATAACAAGACAGCTGGAATGTTAGACAAGTTTCGTGTCATTCCTAGAATAGTGATGCTCGCATACTGTTGGGCGTTCTATGCGTCTGTTGATTGGTTCATGCACTTGTCCAATCCAACCAATGCACAAGCGATGTTTATATCCACCATCGTTGGTGCTGGTGCTGCGTTCTTTGGATTATATGTCGGTAAGCCTGGTGCATCGCTACCTAAAGGTAAAAAATAATGGCATATGACGAACAATCATTTCAGAATTCCATTTCGGAACTTAAAGAGGCACTGGCCGACAGTGAATCTACGTTAAATTCAAATTTAACAGGTATATCTGAGGCACTCAAAACCTTAAATGATAACATGTCAAAATTGGCAGAGCATCAAGTGTCTGACATGTCTAATCGGCAAAGTTTCTTTGGTAATCTTCTTGGGTTCAAATTAGATCGTGACAAAGCACAACAACATCACGAAAAAGAAGTCGGTACTGAACATGATACCAATAAGAAGTCGATGGATCAAGCTGCAAAACATGAAGCGCAGCGGAATGAAGATCAAGATAAGATTGTAGAAAATACTAGTGAGCAGCATAAAGAGGGAATGTCTGTTTTCAATTCAATACAGATGCACTCTATCAAACAACTTACTCTTATGGGTGAATTGGTAGGGATCACTAATGATATGCGATTAGGTGTACATGGTATCAGAGGAGCTATGGGAGCTCCTATGGCGATGGTGGATGAGATCACAGCACATGGCGATATGATGGTTGAGGCCATAACTGAATCAATGCAAATTGACGGCATGAAATTAGAACAAATGATGTCTCAAAAAATTGAATTACCCAAAACAATGCTAGATACATCAAATTGGGGTACGGTTCAACTGAACGATCCAACTTCTCCGCCAGGAACAAACACTGGTCAACCAGCTGGTAAAACTTCAGCAGAGGTAGAAGAGAGTCGTGATAAGGATAAAGAAGGTAAGAAAACAAACAAATTCCTTCAAAGTATGACGGATAGTTTGAAGAAAATGAGGGACAGTGCCCTCAAAGTTGCAAAGGGCGGTTTGATAGCTGCATTAACTGCTCTTGGTTTAGTAACACTTATAAGACTATTTCAATCAGATGCATGGAAAACATTTGCTGATGGTGCAGCGAGTGTGATTAATTGGTTAATGAATGATGCTGGTATATTCACAAAGGTAGCAACTATGCTTGGTCTGCTTGTTTTGGCGTTCAAACCTCTACTCTTATGGAAAGGTGCAAAGGCTCTTGCCAAAGGTGTTAAAGCATTAGTTACAAAAACTGGTCGTGCTGGTATAGCAGATAAGGTAGGTGGTATAAAAGATAAGGTAGGTGGAGTATTTGGTAAAAAAACTGCCGGATCCATGCCAGTACCAAAGATGCAAGAATCACCTTTAGGTGGTGCAAAACCTCCTGCCGGTACAAGTAAAATGGGTGGTTGGACAAAATCACTTGCAAGAGGTTCCAGAAATATCGGTGCTGCAATGAAGAGTATCGGTAAAGGTGCTGGTGGATTCTTCATGGGTTTATTTAAGGGTATTGCTACAGGACTTAAATTCTTAGGGAATCCTAAAGTATTATTAGGTGCTGCTGCACTAGGTATCCTATCCGCTGGTGTTTGGGTATTCTCTAAAGCGATGAAAGCATTTACTGGAGTAAGTTGGAAAGCAGTTGGGGTTGGGATAACCACAGTACTAGGATTTGGTGCTCTTGCTGCTCTCGCTGGTGTAATGTCTCCCTTGTTATTTGCCGGAGCTTTAGCAATCGGTGCAGTAGGACTTGCACTTATTCCATTTGCCGCAGCTGCTAAAATTGCAGAGGGTCCATTAGAAAAATTTGGTAATATATTCAAACAACTTGCAAAAGTACCGTTCCAAAACCTAGCACTTGCTGGTCCTGCTCTGATGGCAATGGCAGCAGGATTTGTCGCATTATCTGCTGGTGGACTACTATCTGGTATCGCAGATGCATTTACCAATTTCTTCTCATCTGATCCTGTTAAGAAACTGGAAAGGATTGCAAAAGCAGCGCCTGGTGTTGACTTGATGGGAAGAGCATTTAAATCATTTTTGTTTGGAGTTTTCAACTTCATTAAATTTATCAAAGGTCCACAACTTGACCTAGTTATAGAAGCAATTCAAAGAATATCTAAAGCGTTCGATAGAAAAGCTATTAGACCAGCTGCCGCACTAGGTAAAATGTTTATGTACATGTCAAAGGTGAATTGGGATAAGGTAAATATTGGAAATATGACACTAGGAACCTTAGATGATAATACGAGAAAAAATTGGATAGAAATATTTGATAACTTGGGTAGTTTCGGTTCAATTATGGGTAACAGTCTTGATGATCTTTCTGAAATGTTTGACAAGTTGTCCAAAACTGAAGTAGGACACCTTGATTGGACCAAACTAACACTAAAACCTCTTAAAAAATCAGATGTTGATGGATACCTCAAAGTTATAGACAAACTAATAGAACTTGCAAGAGTAAGTAAGTCGGGTGCTACATTTGTCTTGGGTGATCAGAGAGGAACCATAGTTAGTGGACAAGGTGCTCAATACAAGAAAGCAACTACTACAATAAGGAAAACGCAAATTGGTGGAGTACAACCACCTCCTCCCACTGGACGAAGAATTCCAGCAACGCCACTTATTCCCGAAGGTGACTTAGACCAATTAAAAATAGACGAAGGCTATAGAAAATCAGTTTATTTGGACACTGTTGGTAAAAAGACAATTGGATATGGATTTAATTTAGAAAGGGGTGGTGCTCAAGCAGCATTAGAAGAAGCTGGTATTAATAAATCTCTTGAAGACTTAAAGAGTGGTAAATCTACATTATCAAAAGCAGAAGCAAGTAAATTAATGCAAGCTGAATACGGAAAATTTCAAGCTGCTGCACAGAGATTTGCTGATAAGGGAGCAGAAGGTACATGGAAAAGTTTAACTAAGGACAGACAACGAGTGCTCACCAATATGGCTTATAATATGGGTGAGGGTGGATTGAATAAATTTAAGAAATTAAGAGGTGCAGTACAAAGTGGAGATTGGCAGGGAGCAGGAGTACAAATGGCCCAATCAAAATGGGCAGGTCAGGTTGGAAATCGAGCTACCAGACTAATTGCACGAATGAAACATGGTGGACAATACTCAACCACTACAGCAAGCGATGTGAGGGGCGAATGGAAAACTCCCGTGGTTCCACCGACAGACCTTGACAGTGTTATCGAAAAATCCCTTACATCAGGTAAGACATTTTCTAAGGAGGAATTTGATAAATTACATAAAAAACATGGTGACTTTCCTGACGATACAGATGACAACTTGCAGCTATGGAGTGAATATCAGTTGCGGCTGAGGAAACGCAAGACAGAGGAACCAAAGAAAAAGAAACGTACATTCTTTACTGCTGATTCTCAAGCTTCAAGAACAATGGCTCGTATAGCAGGTATCAAAGAAAAGTATGAGATGGTAAAGTCTGCTTCCTTGAGTCCAGAAGATGTAGAATTACAGAGAAAAATAAAGGCCTTCAAACAAAAATACTCAAAGAAGAGCGGTTGGGATCATCGCCTGAGCTGGAGTACTAAACATGCCGGTGAGGATGCACATGCCGGCGGCATGATTGCCGAAGCAAAAGAATTAGGAATTTATCGAAGAGCAAAAGCTACTGGGTCAACTGGTGGCGGCCCATTTGATTTTAAACGAACTCAAAGAGAAAGAGATTTGGGTATTCTAAAGAGAGATAAGTCATATTTAAGTAATCTAGCTAGAACTCAATGGCTTGACTTCCGTAGAGGTGGAAAAGGTCTCATCACTGATGCCTCCACTAAAGAATTCACCGAGCGCATGGGAAGCGCAGATTGGGGAAGGCAGAAGAAGCAGATTGATCAAATATTAATGGAACGATATGCTAAATCAGGTATTAAAGCAGAAAATCTTGGTGATACATATAAAGCCATGTATACTGATAAAACAGAAAATTGGATAGGCACCCGTGATGATAAAACAAAAGTTATAGAAACAAGATATGAGCAGAAGAAAGGTGATGTTGTAAATCTTAGTCAGTATGCTAAACCAACACCAAAAGTACTACCAAGACCACTTACTATAGATCCAGTTGTAAAGAAAATGGATGAACAAGTTGATGTAGTTGGTGGAACAGGTCAAACACAGGTTGCTAATAACTCTGGTAATACTAACGTCAACACAAGTCAATACTTCATGGGTAAAGGTTCAAAGACAGAAGATCCTAGACTTCTGGCTTCCAGACATGATTTCTAATAAAAAAAGGGGGAACCGAAGTTCCCCCTTTCCGAAGCGTTGTCTATAAAGACTATGCTTCTTCCGCTGCAAGTTTCTCAAAATAGGACATAGAATCCTCATCATCATCATCTGAAACTGCGACAGTTGGAGCGGGTTCTTCCTTGGTATCCACAGTAACAGTAGATACTACAGGTTCATCTTCAACAGCAGTAGCGGCTGCTGTTGTCAATGTAGTTGTACCAGCAAGAACCAAGTCTAGTCGGTTTTTCAATTCATCATAAGATTTGAAGTTGGATGGCGCTGTGAATTCCTCTAGGGAATACTGCTTACCCCACACTTCCTCAAGTTGCTCATCATCATCAAACAACGGACTTGGTGCTTCAAACTCTGACTTATCATAGTTCCAGTAACCATCAACCTTACGAATCTTCAACTTGAAGTTCGCACCTTCCCAAAAATCAAATGGGTTGACAGGACTTTCATCCTCAAAGGCGGGCTGCATAGATTCCATGCACTTGTCGAAAATCTTTTTCCCGAACCTATAAAGGAAAACTTTTCCTTCATTCTGTGGGTTCTTAGGATCACTTACGACATAGATGTTGGCATAATATGACAACTTACGCTTCTGACGGCGAGCAATCTCCTTATCGGACTCTACACCAGAGTTCCAGTATGCACTGTTCAACTCCGATACAGGATCATTCTGTCCAACGGTAGTGAGAGAGTTCTCAATATACCACTGTCCAGTTGGTCCTTGGAACGCATGGTTCCAAAGTTTTGCCCAAGGCAATGATTCATCCTTCACAGCGGGAAGAAAACGGATAACGGCATAACCATTACCTGTCTTATCCATTACTGGTTTCCAGATACGCTCGTCCACATAGGACTTCTTTTCTTGAGGTTGATTTTCTTTTTGAACGGCACCGAGCAGTGCGTCCAGAGAGTTTTGCTTCTTTAATGCAGCTAACGACATGTGTATTCTCCTTATGTTAAGATATATTATCGTATGTTAAAGTATATGCAGTATATCGCATAATTCGTCTTTTGTCAAGTCCCTTACATTATTAAAATACAGTTTTTCATCGAATTGTCTATCAACCCAATAAAACTGTGTATCACTGAACTCTCCAAAGACAGTTGCCATCTGGTTCATCCAATTAGTGGAATTAAACCCTCTGGCGTCGGCAGACAAATAATTGTCTGTCCCTTTATATAGGTTGTTCAAATCTTCATCATATGAAGACAGATCATAACCTAATATAAACACTTCCTCTGCACCTTCCTGACAAGCTAGGTGCATCGCTGTATTACCTGTACTCCATCCTACAGGATAGTCAATAGGTACTACGTTATCTTCTTCTTTTAGATATGTAATCCAGACACCCACATCCTTTTCCATCTTTTTTACTAAATCAGGAATGTCTAACTGTGGATTCATCTGGATTGCAATCTCAATCTTTTCTTGTAATGTGTTTGGATCCTTACCTTGTATCACACATTCTTCACCCCTAGTATTACTACGATGAATAAATGCATCTGGTATATCATATCCCATAAACATCATCTCTGCTACAGTAGATGGTACTGGACTCCAGTGTGCAAAGTGACACTTACCATCATAGTCTGAGTCATAAATCTCCTGTTGCATACCATAGTCTACTGCGACAAGGTGATCTACATCACCATCACGATAGATAGCATTACACCCCCATGTAGTTACAGGAGTAGTAATTAACTGGTGACTAGGACAATACCACTTACGAGATTGTCCGTTACCAATAAGTAATGCTTTATTCATCCCGAAGGGCTTCCCATGAGGCGGGAAAGAGTTCCCTTGCGTGTTTGTCAATACCCCATCCAACAACTTGAGTCTCCTTTTGGGCGTCTGGTTTACATCGTAGATTACATACTCTTGCAAACGCCATTAGTGTACCACTCCAATACCATTCAGTCATCATAGACTGTGGTAGAACCATGCGAGCCATCTCTGGTGCAATCCCTAGTTTCAACATATTATTGTATGTTGTCTTAACAAACTCTAACGTGGAACCAAGATGGTACTCAATAGTTTCATCAGAAGAACCTTGTTTCTTATTCTCTGCTGCAAGTCTCCACTGTGTAGGATTATAGAACTCTGGTTCATCATCAACATAACGTCTAGATACCTCGTTCCACACTAGTCCTACTTGGTGTTTTACCAATTGTCGAGCAACGAACACTGGTGCTTTAATATGAAACTGCATAGATGCATGTCCGAATGGACTCCAATGGTCATGTTTTGCGAGAAAGTTAATAAGTTTTGTATCACCAACTTCATTAAATTCTTTGTGTTCTTTTGCGAAAGATACACGAGCAGCATTGACTACTGATAAGTCACTACCCATATGATCTACTAATTTAACTTCCATAATATCCCCAAAACTGGTGCCTCCACCTAGAATCGAACTAAGAACTGATGATTACAAATCAACTGTTATACCGTTTAACTATAGAGGCTATTGGAGCGGGTAGAGGGAATCAAACCCCCGTCATCAGATTGGAAATCTGAGGTAATATCATTATACGATACCCGCTCAAGTTTAACCTCTTTTGCCGTTAAACTTTTTGTTTACACCCTTATTGCCGAAACGGCGATTAGGGTTGTACCCTTTCGGGCGTTGCATGGAGAGTTTCTTAACTCGTTCCATGAGAGTTTCATTGTGCTTCTGTAAATCAGCACAGTCAAACTCTAGTTCCTTTACCCTTGCTTTAAGGGTAGAGATCTCTTGCTCTTGAAAAGCAACGGTTTTGATATCTGGATTACCGTCCAGATGAAGAGTGACTTCAAGGTCTTCCATCATTTCCTTCCTCTATAAGTTTCAATAATTGTATTCTATACCTCTCGACATCAATTGTCAAGAACCTTTTGTAATTATCCATAAGTTTTTTTAAGTCTGTCCAAATAAAAT
>Ga0114933_10003150_pt1 | contig 16396 bp, 13 predicted proteins | sample 4SBtaG_FD_89691 | JGI IMG/M metagenome (GOLD analysis project Ga0114933, IMG submission 89691) | Deep subsurface microbial communities from Kolumbo volcano to uncover new lineages of life (NeLLi) - 4SBTROV12_W25 metaG | ecosystem: Environmental > Aquatic > Marine > Volcanic | place: Kolumbo... | reverse complement strand
GACCATCGCCAGCAGCAGCACGCCGGTCAGCGCGATGGCCGCGGTGGGCGTTCGGAAGCGGGGATGGAGCGACTTCAGGATGTCCGGGAGGAGGCGGTCGCGGGACATGGCGAAGGGGAAGCGCGTCGTCGACAGCACGCCGGCGTTGCAGGCGCCGATCAGGCCGGCGATCGAGACCACGGCGAAGACGACCAGACCGGTCTCGCCGAAGACGTCGCCGCCCAGGGTGGCGATGGGGGTGATGTCGATGTCCAGGCGCTCAGGCTCGATGTTCGCAGCCAGCGCCAGGCAGATCACTGCGTAGAGCACCATCACGCTGAGCTGGGCGGCGATCATGCCCAGGGGGATGTTGCGCTCCGGGTTCCGAATCTCCTCGGCGACCGAGCAGACCTTGGTCACGCCGCTGTAGGCGACGAAGACGAAGCCGGCCCCGGCGACGATGCCGCCTGCGCCCTTGGGGAAGGGCGGGTCCATCAAGGCCGGGTCGGCCAGGTAGCCGCTGCCCGCGATCAGCGCGGCGAGAGCGACCATCGTCAGGCTCACGATGACGATCTGGACCACCTTGGCCTTGCCCGCGCCGAAGACGTTGACGGCGAGCAGCACTGCCAGGACGCCGACGGCCACCCACATCGCCGGCGCGTCTGAGAAGAGCACCAGGTAGGCGCCCAGTCCCACGAGCGCGACGGCGGCCTTGGAGCTCAGGCTGATCCAGGTGCCGATCCCGGTGATGGTGCCCATCCACGGCCCCATGCTGCGGTCCACGTAGACGTAGGTTCCTCCGGCGACGGGCATCGCGGTCGCGAGCTCGGACTTGGACAGGACCGCCGGGATGACCAGGAAGCCGGCGAGCAGGTAGGAGAGCGCGACCCAGGGGCCGGCGATGGCCGCGGCGAGGCCGGGCAGCACCAGGATGCCGGGCAGCATCGCGCCGACGGCCAGGGTGTAGACCGCCCAGAATCCCAGGCTGCGGTCGAGCTGCTTGGTGGGGGGCGAGGTCACTGGATGTACCCCAGCGCTTCGAGCTGGCTGAGCATGGCCGGGTCGACCTGGACGCCGCCGGACACTTCGTTCAGCGGGATCGCGCGGGCGGCCTCGGCCAGGCTCGCGGCGAGGGCGGGCTCCTGGTCGGCGAGGTCGGTGCTCATCGTCGGGTCCGAGGTCGCGTACAGCTCGACCGTCTCGCCGTGGACGACGACCGCTCGCTCGCCGACCCGGTAGCTGACCCAGGGCTCGGCCAGGCGGCCGCCGACGGCCTCGGCCAGGTGGGGTCGGGTCCAGGCGACCGATACGACCGGTCGCTGGGGGTCCAGGCTGTCGGGGCGGACCAGAGAGACCGCGGCCTCCGCGACGCCGGTGAGCTCGAGGATCGTGCCGTAGAGGTCCTGGAGCATCACCGGCGTGTCGATGCGACCGGGTTCGACGCCTGCGCCGGCCAGGACCAGGGGGATGTCGGTGACCTGGCGGTAGGTGGAGCCGGAGTGCTCGAGGAAGCCGTGCTCGCCGAGGTACTCGCCGTGGTCGCTGGTGACCGCGATCACACTGTGGGGCCGGGCCTGCTGCCAGGCGGCGACGAGCTGGTTGAGGTGGAAGTCGGCGCGGGTGACCTCGCCGCTGTAGAGCGCGTCGAGCAGGTCCAGGCCCTCGGGCGGGATCTCGAGCTCGCCGCGAGCGAGGAGCTGCTGCGCATCCGGCGTCCGCGTGAACCACGAGAGGCCCCCGTCCTCGGTCCTCCAGGGCTCGGTCCACTGCTGGGTCTCCGGGCCGGGGGCGCCCGGGCTCGGGTGGTACGGGGAGTGGGCGGACATGAGGTTCACGAAGAGGAACAGGGGCTCTTCGCCTCCCATCGCCTCGATGGCCTGGCGTGTCACGACCGCGTCGTCGCGCTCGAAGGAGACCGCGTCGAAGTCCCGGGTCAAGCCGAGCGGCTGCGACAAGAGCCGGTTCGCGACGAAGGCCTCGGTCCGGAAGCCCGCGCCGCCCAGCTGGCCGGCCAGGGTGGGCAGGTCTTCCCGCAGGGGCGTGACCCGAAGCGTGTCCTTCAGCGCCATGCCGTCTTCGCGCGAGGAACCGTGAGCGCCGTGCACCCAGGGGGCTTCGCCGGTGAACAATGAGGCGTGAGAGGGCCAGGTCCACGGGCCGGGGGCGGTGGCGTCGGTGAAGACCAGGCCGGCGTCCCCGATCGCCCGGAGCTGTGGGGTCTTGCCGGCGTCGGCGAGCTCGGTGTGATCGGCGCGGACCGTGTCGAGGACGACGAGCAGCACGCTCGGAGGCGCGGCGGGCGGCTCCGGCGCGGAGCTCGCGCAGGCCAGGAGCGCGGTCAACACGAGAGCCTCCGGCGAAGCAGCTTCCCGGTGGGGTTGCGCGGCAGCTCGTCGATCGCGTGGAAGCTCTTGGGGACCTCGACGCGGTTGAGCCGCTCCTTGCAGTGGGCCTTCAGCGCCGAGGGGTCCAGCTGTGCGTCCGGCGCAAGGACGACGAAGGCGGTGACGGCCTCGCCCCACTTGGGATCGGGGCGCCCGACGACGGCGGCGTCTCGCACGCTCGGGTGGGTTCGCACGACCTCCTCGACCTCGGCCGGGAAGACGTTGGCGCCGCCGCTGACGATGACGTCCTTCTTTCGCCCGACGATGTGCAGGTAGCCCTGGCGCAGCTCGGCGATGTCTCCAGCCGTCGCGAAGCCCTCGGCCTCGAGGGGGTGGGTGGCTTCGACGCCCTCGTAGGCGCTGATCATGTCGCTTCGGACCCAGAGCTCGCCGGGCCCGTTGGGCGTGGCCCTGCCGTCCTCGCCGAGGAAGCGGAGCTCCAGGTCCGGCAGGGGGCGGCCGACCGACTCCGGGTGGGCGTCGAGGTCCTGGGGTCCGGCGATCGAGACGATGCCGAGCTCGGTCGCACCGTAGAAGTCGAAGATCTTCGGGCCGATCGACTCCAGCGCCTTCTTCTTGAGATCGGCTCTCAGAGCGGCGCCTCCGGAGATGAGCGCGCGGAGGGGGGCGTCGCTCAGGCGGGCCACGTCGGGATGGCGAAGCAGCCGGTCGATCAGCGTGGGCACCAGGAAGGCGTGGGTGACCTCGTCGCGAACCATGCGGTCGATGACCTCGGCCGCTTCGAAGCGAGCGCTCACCGAGACCCGGGCGCCGATCGCGAGACTCAGGCCGGTGAGCAGCATCGGAGCTGCGTGGTACAGCGGACAGCTCGTGAACAGGTGGTCGCCGCGGCGCAGGTCGAAGCCGGCGAGGTAGCGGAAGGGCGTCGTGACCGCGGCGGCCCGCATGTTGATGCGCGCGCCCTTGCTGGAGCCGGTCGTGCCGCTCGTGTAGAGCATCATGTCGGGCTCGTCGTCGAACCACATCAAGCCGCGGTCAGGCTTGGCGGGGGCGTGCCGCAGAGCCTCGTGCCAGCGGTCGGAGCCTGGGACGAGGGGCTCGATCGGCGAGGCGGGAGCGAGGTCCTCTTCGATCACGACGGCGGACAGTTGGGCCGCTGCGAGCTTCTTCCGTGTCGCCGCGAGGGGGCTGTGGGGGCTCATCGGCGCGGCGATGCAGCCGAGGTGGAGGGCGGCGGCCATCGCCACGAAGAACTCGCTCCGGTTGCGGAGCACGATGCCGACCCGCTGCCGTCGGCGGAGGCCACGGGCCTGGAGGTGGCCGGCCAGCCGAATCGCCTGGTCGTAGAGCTCTGCAAAGGTCATTGCGCCGGCGTCGTCGGAGACGGCGAGGTGTTCGGGCCGCTCGACGGCGTACTTCGCCAGGCTCAGGAAGAGGTCACGCCGGCCGGTGGCCAGGGCGCGCAGCAGGCGGAGGCTGCCTCGGGGACGCACGCCGCTCCAGAGGCGCGCCCGCCAGGACACGCGCACCATGTCCCAGCCGTTGCGCAGCAGCTGCATGAAGGGGCAAGGATAGGCCAATGAGCGGCCTCTCCCGACGTGCATTGCTGGCCTGTGCAGGCCTGGGGTCGCTCGGGTGCGCCATTCCACCCACCGGGGCTGCTGTCGCGGCGCCTCCGCACGCCGGCTTCAACCTGGCGCATCTGCACCGCGAGGGCCTCGGCTACGGCTCGGCGGCCTCTCGCGCGCAGCTCGCTCGGCTGGTGAAGCTCGGCGTGAACTGCGTCGCTCTGACGCCCTTCGGCTACGTCAAGGACCTGGCCGGCATCGGGCTTCGCTACAGCTGCGACACGGACCCGACCTTGACGCATGAGCGGCTGCTCGCCGAGATCTCCGCCTGCCGGGAGCTGGGGCTTCGGGTCTGCCTGAAGCCGCACATCTGGTCGTGGACGTTCATGGCGGAGGGCAAGTCGCGCCAGGACATCGTCCCGGTGGACCTCGAGGCCTGGGAGGCGATGTACACCGCCTTCATAGTCCACCACGCACGGCTCGCGGCCGAGGCCGATGTGGAGATGTTGTGCGTGGGCCTCGAGTACACCGCGGTCACCCAACGAGATCCCCAGCTGTGGGGTCGGGTCGCACGGGCGGTGCGCGAGGTCTACGGCGGCGTGCTCACCTACGCGGCGAACTGGTACGGCGAGCTCGAGGCCTTCACGGCCTGGGCGGACTTCGACGTCATCGGTGTGAACGCCTACTGGCCGATGTCCGAAGAGGCGGACCCGAGCGTCGAGGTCCTGCGAGCCGGGTGGACACCGGTGGTCGAGCAGCTCTGCGGGCTGGCCGAGCGCTACGAGCGGCCGGTCGTGCTCACCGAGGCGGGCCTGCGGGCCGTGCGTGGAGCTGCGGCCCGGCCCTGGGATCACGGACTGAAGGGGGCCCCGGATCCCGACCTGCAGGGCCGCTACTACCTGGCTCTGCTCCAGGCCTTCGCCGGCCAGGACTGGTGGCGTGGGGTCTACTGGTGGAAGTGGTTCACCGACCACGACAGGCGGGAGAAGGACGCCTACGCGCCGATGGGCCTGGCCGCCGAGAAGGTGCTCGAGATGGCCTGGGCTCAGTCGCCGATGTAGCCGAGCGACTTGAGCCGCTCGAAGGTCTCGGGATCGAGCTCGACCTCGACGGCCTGGCCCGGCGGCGACCCGGTGTGCGCCTTGACGACGCCGTAGAGCTCGGGCACTTGCGGTGGACGGGGAGGGGACCGGTCAGCGCGGGCGCCAGGGAGCGGCCATCGGCAGCGGGAGCAGCCAGATCGACGAGGTCGAGCACCGTCGGCATAACGTCCGCGGTCCCGGTGACCTGGGCCACGCGGGTCCCGCCGTGCTCACCCCAGGGGAGGCGGATCACCAGGGGCACGTCGACGAGCTCTCGGTACAGGGAGTGGCCGTGGGCGTCGTAGATCGAGGTCAGGTCGTGCTCGCCGAACTCTTCGCCATGATCGCTGGTGACGACGATCAGGACGTCGTCATCGAGTCGCTGGACGAGCTCTCCGAGCCAGCGGTCGAAGTCGGCGATGCCCGAGTCGTAGAGCGTGCTCGTGGTCTCCGTGTTCCAGCCCCCGTGGGTCTCGAGGGCTTCGATGTAGCGGAGGTGGAGGGCGTGCTGCTCGCTCGGCGTCGGGCTCACGGTCCGGCTGGCGTGATCGATGCCGGAGATCTCGGCCGTCAGGGCCTCGTTGTCCTCGACGAAGCGCGTCCCCAGGTAGGGAGCGTGGACCTCGAAGGTGTGCCAGAACAGGAAGTAGGGGCCTTCCTGCTCCTCGAAAGTGCCCTAGGCCCTGAGCCCTCAGCCACGCGGTCCTGGCCTTTCTGTCAGGCAAATCCTGGGCACTCAGCGCCTCGCGCCAGGCCTCGAGGGTCTTCCCGGTCTTCGCCTCGAGGTTTCGCTTCATGCCCTCGATCTTCTTGTCGTGCGCACTCACCCCGGCCTCCCCAGGCGATGGATGCCGAGCGCTGCATCGTCCTCGAACTCCCGGCGAATCTTGCGGCACTCTCGCCAGATGGCCAGGCGGTCAGCCCGAGACTCTTCGGCCCCTTCGGCCTCGCGGGACTGACATGAGAAGCGACTGTGGAGCAGCGCCAGCCAGCTGCGGTAGAGCCAGGGCACCGTGGCCTGGGTGAGGCGCGCCGCGGGCTCCGGGTCGCGGTCTTGGGACAGCGCGAACACATCGGTGCAGCTCATGCGCACGTCGCCCTGGATGGCGTGGCTCGTGAAGCAGAATCCGTCGCCGACGTCGGTGAAGAAGCCGCGGCCGCAAGTCCAGTTGGCGAGGGCCGTCGGCTGTTTGAGCGTCCAGTCCAGCACGCGGGTGTCTCCGCAGATCCTCTCCTCGAAGATGTACCGGTTCTTCAGGTGCAGCTGGCTCGGCTCGAAGATCATCTCGAAGGCCACCTGGATGCGGCGGGTCGGCGTGCCGAAGACGACGTCGCGGATGTCATCGATGGCGTCGACCGGCACGCGACGTATGGGGCCGTCCGGAACCGGGAGCCAGCGGCAGCGCTGGAAGCCGGTCGGGACCTCCATCGTCGGCTCGCTGATGAGGTCGAGGGTGCTGTGGTCGATCGCCAGCAGCTCGCTCCCGGCGCTCCCGAACAGGCGGGCGGCGAGCTGGGCTGAGGTGGCCTTGTACACCCCCGTGAGCTTGGGATCTTCGAAGCCCCACTCGAAGGACTGGTCGCCCCTTCGGAAGCGCTTTGTGTCCAGGAAGGCGCCGATGCCGCCGACCGCGCCAGCGATCGACATTCCGGCGTCCGTGTCCAGGAACAGGCGCGTGCCGTTGTAGATCTGGCCCATGCGGGCGCCCGGGTCGGACCAGAAGACATCGACGAGGGAGCAGAGGTCCGCGTACCTCATCCCTCGTCCTCGATGCCCAGGCGAGCGATCGCGGAGAGTTGCTCGTGCCCGCCGTCGAGTCGGATCGGGAGACGGTCGCCGAGGTGGAGCCCCTCGGCGGACAGCTTTGCTTCGCGGCCCGACCAGACCTTGAGGGGGGCGTCCGCCTCGTCCAGCGTTTCCACGAGAAGGTGCAGACCGAGGTCGACCGGCGCGTCCTCGTCGCGGTCGTCGAGCACGGTCGTCAACGTCGTGCATTGGGTCTCCGTGCGGTGCAGTACGACCGCGTGGTCGAGACGCGCGCTGGGAAGGCGGAGCTCCTGGGCGAGCTCCACGGCAAGGCCCTCCGGGGTCAGGAAGCCGTCGACCCCTCTGGCGGAGACCGAGGCCATGCTGATGGCCAGGCAGTACTCGATCAGCTCGGCGGTGGGCAGGTCGAAGACGCGCGCACTCTGCAGGTGCTGGGCGACTGGATCGGCGGACACGCGCAGCTTGAATCGCGCGGGGTTTTGTACGAGCTCGTGGAACTGCGGTCGGTGGTACTGCCACAGGTAGCTGAGCGCGGCGGCGGGACGGGGCTTCAGCGCCCGCCCGGGCATCGCCTCCAACAGGAGCGCCCAGTGGAGCTTCAACGTGTTGGTGAAGCGCACCACCTGGCGTGGGTTTGCAGGCAGGATCCTTCCGAGCTCCTGGGCTGCGGGATTCAGCTCCGGCACGGAGGCGAGCTGGCCGAGCACGAAGCCCGTCGCCCGCTGCTCGGGGATGTCGGGGATCGCAAACTCGAGCTGGACGATCTTGTCCAGGTAGGACGAGCCGTCGATCTCGACCTTGCCGTCGTAGTGGTGGTCGATCGCTCGCTCGATGGCCTGGCGGTCGGCGCCCAGGACGTAGACGCAGCCGGGGAACGTCATGTACAGCTTCAGCGCCTCGATCATGCGCAGTGTGTTCTCGGGCAGGCACCGGTCGAGGTCATCGACGAAGAAGACGACCTGTTTGAACTGTTGTCGGCGCTCGAAGACCGGGGCATTCATGAGGTCCTTCAGCCGGTCCTCTCCTCTCGCCAGCGCGACGTCGAGGGCCCAGCCAAAGGCCGTGTGGATGGCCTCCGAGCGCTGCTGGGGCAGGTAGCGCCGGGCCATCGCGGTGTCGGCCCCCTGCGCCAGGTCCGACCAGGTGACGCCTAGGACGGCCTTCGCCGCGGCGTCGCGGACGGCGGCGTAGCCCTTCCGCAGTTGCTCCGTGTCCGGGTGCTGGAAGGCCTCGGCGAGGAAGGCGTGGAAGAGCGCTGCGACGGGCTCTTCAGCGAACTGGTGGCGCCACGCGTCGAACCAGACGAGGCAGACCTCTTCTCGAGGGAGGGCACTGGAGATGAGGCGCATCATCGAGGTCTTGCCCGAGCCCCAGGTCCCGAAGAGCCCCAGCACGAACGGCGTCTCGGCGGTCTGGACGACCTCGGCGAGGGCCTCGGCATAGCGTCGGCGACCGAGGTAGTCCTCGGCCTGCCGAGGCTCATCCGAGCGGTAGCGCTTCCCAGCCAATAGCGTCCTCTGCCGGAACGCTAACAGACGTGGCACGCCTCTTGCGCAGGCCAGGGCTCGCGCTTCGGAGCGCCTTCCATGTACAAGGCGCTCGATGGTCACGGCTCTCTTCCTCCTGGCGTGTGTGGAATCGAACCTGGTCTCGGTCTCGACCGAGGACGGCTTCGAGGACACCGGCGTTCTCGAGGTGGAGGAGGAGGTGCCGGCCACCGTCGACGCCGACGGCGATGGATGGAGCGAGGATCTCGACTGTGACGACCTGGACGACAGGCGTCATCCCGAGGCGGTCGAGACTTGCAACAACATCGACGACGACTGCGACGGAAGCATTGACAACGGTGCCGTGCCGGACACCGACGACGACGACCTGGGGGACCTCACCGACGAGTACGAGACCCTGCTCACGCCGTGGCTCCACCCGGACGGGGACGAAGACCGCTTCGTCTTCTACGTCGAGGACGGCGCATGGTCCTCGTTCGACGTCGAGGTCTGGCTCTACCAGGTCCCCGAAGAGGCCGACTACACCTTGGAACTCTTCTGGATCGAAGACGACGATGGCGCCTACCGTGGGCTGGTGGAATCCAGCGACGTGCATGGCTACGGCGGCTTCGAGGTCGTGAACCACGGCGGCTCGGCCGGCCGGGATGACTCCGGCTGGTACGAGCTCGTCGTGCGTTCGGTCGACGGCAGCTCGTGCGCCGTGCCCTACCAGCTGCAGATCCTGGTCGGGGGCTGGTAGTGCTCCTCGCGCTCGTTCTCGGGTGCGATCGCGGGTCGACAGGACCCCGAAGCGAAGAGGCCATCGTCGAGGACTGTGCCCGCGGCGAGCTGCTCGAGCTGGTCGTGACCGACCTCTGGGCGCAACCGCTCGAGGCCGAACTGTCCGGAGACAGGGTCGAGCTGGAGTTGCTGGGCCGCAGCGGGGAGTGGGCCGTCCTTGCGGAGTACGAGGACCACCTCCCGGTGACCGTGGACATCGTGTGGGACGGGCAGTCTGTCGCCACCACCGTGGACGGCGGTCGGGTCGCGCAGTCCTCGGACGTGCGGACGATGGGATCGGAGACCTGCACCGCGCGCACCGTCTACCTGGGCGTCGATCACGCCTGGTTCGCGAGCTCCGGGCCGGCGCCCTCGACCAACGACGTCGACGTGCTCGTCAACGGCAAGGAGGCCTGGGAGTCCGTGGCCAATGCCCTGGACGGCGCGGACGAGGACATCCTGTGGGCGACGTGGTGGTGGACGTCGGACTTCGAGCTGACGCGGCCCGCGGGCCACCACACCATGAGCGAGTCCCAGCGCGAGCAGAACACGGTGATGACCGTGCTCGAGTCGATGCCGAGTGTGCAGAAGCGGCTCTTGATCAACCGCTTCTGGGGGAACAACAGCGACTGGCTCATCTACCTGAACACGGACTCGACGCTGCGGGACCACGCCGAGACCAAGGACTCCTTCGAGGTGATGATACAGGGCGCCGAGGTCGAGACGCCCGCTTTCGGTGTCTACGAGGACCGCGTCGAGCCCTTCAGCTACCTGGAGCGCTTGATGGCGCGGCCGGAGTACGAGGGACGCACCTGGGTCGCGGACGAGGGCGGTCGGTACGCGCGCGACCTCGAGGTCCAGTCCGCCAGCTGGCACCAGAAGGCCATCGTGGTGGACGGCGAGGTCGCCTTCGTCGGCGGCATGAACACGAAGCCCACCGACTGGGACGAGACCCACGAGGTCTTCGACGAGCGGCGCATGGACTTCTCGGCGACCCGCTCCGAGCGCGAGGCCGTCCGCGACCGCGAGGAGCTGCCCGACCTGGGGCCGCGCCGGGACTACATGATCCGGGTCGAGGGACCCGTGGCCCTTGATGTGGAGTCGATCCTGGCGGAGCGTTGGGCCTACGGCATCGACACCCAGGACCTCTACAGCGGGAATGCCTCCTACGTGGACGTCGGCGACCCCCTCGAGGTGCCCGACGGCGCCTGGGCCCAGGTCGCCGTGACGCAGCCCCCGCCCTTGGAAGAGCAGCAGATCCTCGAGACCCACGCCAAGGCCTTCTCCCAGGCCGAGGAGTACATCTTCATCGAGGACCAGTACTTCCGGGCGCCGCTGTTGAACGAGGTCATCGCGGCCCGCATGCAGGAGGTGCCCGAGCTCGTCCTCATCGTCGTGACCAAGCCGGTCCCCGAGTACGACCCCGGCCTCAAGTACACCTACCTGACCGACCAGTACTTCCGGTCCCAGTTCGGCGACCGCTACCTGGTGCTCCAGCTCAAGACGGCCGACATGGTGGCGGTCGAGGACTGGATCTACGACGACATCTACTGGTACCCCCAGAACGTCGATACGCACTCGAAGATCCGCATCGTCGACGACCGCTACATCAGCGTCGGCAGCTGCAACTACAACAACCGGGGCTACCTCTACGAGGGCGAGATGAACGTCTCGGTCCTGGACGGTCCGACCGGACGCGCGACGCGGCGTCGGCTCTTCCAGCAGTTCGTGGGGGACGAGCTGTTCGAGTACATGTCGAACGACGCCCAGAACAACCTCGACGTGCTTCGCGCGGCGGCCGAGTACAACGAGGAGCTGTTCGCCTGGTGGGACGCGTACGCCGATGACCTCGACGACGTCGACGAGGCGGAGGCGACCTGGGCGGAGTACCCGCCGGCCGGCCTGGTGCATCCGGTGGAGTTCAGCTCGGACTACATCGAGGTCGGTCCGGACCTGTTCTGAGCCTCGGCTGCGTTAGGAGCCTCCAATGCCCAACATCGAGCTCCGAAACTTCAAGCACGCCAGCTCCTTTCGCAAGGTCGCTGCCGTGGCCTGGGACAACCCGCGGGACCCGACCATCTACGGATCGCTGGAGATCCGGGCCGAGAAGCTGCTTGCCTGGATCGACCTTAAGCGGCGCGAGACCGGGCAGAAGATCACCATCACCCACGCGGTCGCGCGGGCCGTGGCCATCGCCATCAAGAAGCACCCGGACGTCAACGCCATCGTGCGCTGGGGGCGGCTGCAGCTGCGCAAGGACATCGACGTCTTCCTGCAGGTCGCCATCCAGGACGAGGACAACGTCGGCAAGGCCGATCTCTCCGGCTACTGCGTGCGCCAGGCCGACACCAAGGACTGCGGGCAGATCGCCGAGGAGCTCCGCGCTGCGGCGAAGAAGATCCGCAAGGGCGAGGACAAGGACTTCGAGCGGACCAAGGGCATGGGCGCTGCGATCCCGGGCTTCATGTACCGCTGGATCCTCGGCCTGATCGAGTTCTTGCAGTACGGGCTGAACATCGACACCTCCTTCATGGGCGCGCCCCGCGACCCCTTCGGCTCGGCGATGGTGACGTCGCTGGGGATGATGGGTGTCCGCACCGCCTGGGCGCCCTTCTTTCCCTTGGCGAGGTCGCCGATGATCGTCCTCGTCGGCACGGTCGAGGACAAGCCCGTCGTCGAGGACGGCGCCATCGTCGCGCGCAAGCTGCTGGCCTTGAACGGGACCTTCGACCACCGCGTCATCGACGGCTTCCACGCGGCCAAGCTGTCGCGCGAGATGACCATCCTGCTCGAGAACCCCTCGATGCTGGAGTTCGCGGACGAGCGCGACCACATGCTCGGGGATGCGGACGCAACCACGGACTTGCCGACCCTGGACCTCGACACGGCACAGGCCCCGGCGGAACCGGCGGACGGCTGAGGGGTCGGAGAGCGCATGCTCCTCGTCTCCTTGGTGTTTGCTCAGGACCTGGCGGTCCCTTCTTCGACCTGTCCCTCGGAGACCTCGTCTTTCGGCGAGGACATGCGGCTGTCCGGTGCCGGGGTGATGGTCGTGCAGAAGGAGGCGCGGCGGATGGGGCTCTACTCCTCGGGGCAGCTGCTGGGCTGTTGGGAGGTCGCGCTCGCCTACGACTACAACCCGGGTCATAAGCAACGGCGCGGCGACCTGCGCACGCCGGAGGGCTGGTACCGCACCTCGGACAAGCCCTGGTCCGACTTCTACGGTGCGATCGCGGTGCACTACCCGGGGGTCGAGGATGCAAAGCGCGGGTTGGACTCGGGGTTGATTTCGGTCGAGGAACACGCGGCCATCGTCTCGGCGATCTCGGCGGGGAAGAAGCCTCCGCAGAACACGCGCCTGGGCGGCGAGATCCTGATCCACGGCGGCGGCGGCGACACAGACTGGACCCTGGGCTGTGTCGCCCTCGAGAACGAGGAGATCGACGTCCTCCGTGCGGCTCTGCCCGAGTCGAAGCGGACGGATGTGCTGATCGTTCCTTGAAGCGGCCAGAACGGTCGAGCTGACGCCTGAGCTCGGGCAAACGGTCCTTGTGGCGGCCAGAACGGTCGAGCCGAGGGCTGAGCTCGGGCAAACGGTCCTTGTGGCGGCCAGAACGGTCGAGCTGACGCCTGAGCTCGGGCAAACGGTCCTTGTGGCGGCCCGAATGGGCGAGCTGAGAGGTCAACTCGGGCAAACGGTCCTTGTGGCGGCCCGAATCGGCGAGCTGACGGGTCAGCGAGGGCAAACGGTCCTTGTGGCGGCCCGATGCGACAACTTGACGTCACCCCCCGGGGCGAAATCGTGGCACCGACGCATCGCCGTGTTGCAGGTCTGCAACCGGTTACCCGCGACCTCGACGCTTCGAGAGACGAACATGCTGCTTCTTCTGGGCCTGATGGCCTGTCAGCCCGAGACGACCCGCACCCCCGGCGAGCTCCCCCGGACCGGCGAGACCCTTGAGACGGTCAACGGCAAGCCCGTGACCCGCTCCATGCTCGACGCGCACCTCCGCGCCATGCCCGAAGAGGTCCGCGTCCAGGTCGAGGAGCAGGGCCAGATCGACCAGCTCCAGGAGCAGGTCGTCGTCCAGGACATGCTCGTCCAGGAGGCCATCGCACAGGGCCTCGACAAGGACGAGGACGTGCAGATGATGCTGCTAATCGCCGAGCGCGAGGCCCTGGTCGAGGCGCTGCTGCGCAAGGTCGCCGCCGAGCGCACCACGGACAAGGCGCTCCTGGCCTACTACGAGCTGAAGAAGCCGCAGTTCCGGAAGGACGAGGTCAAGATCCGCCAGATCGTGGCAGCGGATCTCGAGACCGCGCAGAAGGCCGCCGATGCCGCCTCCGCCGAGGGCGCTGACTTCTCCGCCGTCGCTGGCGAGTTCTCCATCGACCCCCGCGCGAAGGAGAACGGCGGCGAGATCGGCTGGGTCAGCAAGAAGGAGATGCCGCCCCAGCTCCAGAGCGCGCTCGCCGAGGCCAAGGCCGGCGACGTGGTCGGCCCCATCGAGGTCCCCGGCGCCGTCATCGTGCTCTTCATCGAGGACGCCCGCGAGCTGGTGCCCTTCGAGGACGTGCGCGAGCAGATCGAGCCCCAGGTCCAGCAGGACGAGGTCCGCGCCTACGTCGAGGAGCTCCGCGACAAGGCCATCCCAGCGGCCGCGACGCTCGGCGCCCCGTCGATCCCGGCCCCCACCGAAGGCGGATGAGCGCCGTCCTGATCCTCGGAGCCTCTTCCGGCTTCGGAGCAGCCTCCGCCCGGGCCTTCGCCAAGGCCGGCTACGACGTCTTCGGCGTCCACCTCGACCGGAAGGCCACCCTGCCCGCCGCGGAGGCGGTCCAGGCCGATGTCGAGGCCGCAGGGCGCCGCTGCCGCATGTTCAACGTGAACGCCGCGGACGAGGACCGCCGCGCCGAGATCCTCGCCGAGCTCGCCGACGAGGACGTCGGAGTCCTCCTCCACAGCCTGGCCTTCGGCTCATTGCGCCCCTTCACCGGGGATCGGCCGCTGAAGTCCAAGCAGCTGACGATGACGCTCGAGGTCATGGCGCACTCCCTGGTCTGGTGGGCCCGCGACCTGGTCGCCCAGGGCTCGATGAAGGCCGGCGGCCGCATCTTCTCGATGACCAGCTCCGGCTCGATCGTGGTCTTGCCGTCCTATGGCGCGGTCAGCGCAGCCAAGGCCGCCCTGGAGAGCCACACCCGCCAGCTCGCCGTCGAACTCGCTCCCCACGGCATCACCGCGAACGCCATCATGGCGGGCGTGACGGACACCCCCGCGCTCCGCAAGATCCCCGGCAGCGAGGTGCTCGTCGGCCTGGCCGAGCGCCGCAACCCCGGCGGCCGCCTGACCCGCCCCGAAGACGTCGCCGACGCCCTGGTCGAGCTCTCTCGCCCCGGTCTGTCCTGGATGACCGGCAACGTCATTCGCGTCGACGGCGGCGAAGGGATCGTGGCCTGAGCCTCAAGGGCACCCTCCAGCCCTCCTTCGCCGCCTGGCTCACCGGCGAGGCGCGCTTCGAACGCGCTCGCGCCCGCGCAGAGCTCTGGCGGAAGGCCTCGGGAGCCCCCCACGAAGTCACCTTCTGGCACCGCGCGGACTCCCCCCACTCCTGGCTCTTGACCCAGGTGCTGCCTGCCTTCCTCGAGCGCTACGAGGTCACGCTCCGCTGCCGGACGATCGCGCCGCCGGACTCGGACGCGGTCTCCGCGCCGGACATCTACCGTGAGTGGGAGCTGGCCGACGCCCGCAAGCTCGCCGCGGCCTACGGCCTCGACGCTCCGACCGAACTGGCGCTGACCGCGGAGGTCGCCCACCGGGCGCTCGAAGGCCTCGACGGCCTGGAGTACGTGCGCGCAGCCCGGGAGCTCGGGGCCACCCTCTTCGCCGGCGAAGCGCTGGCCGGGGAGGGCGCCGACGCACGGACCCTGGACGCCAACCTGGCGCTCCTGCACGGCCGCGGCCACTACCTACCAGGGGTCCTGAGCTACGGCGGCGAGCACTACTGGTCGGTCGGGCGCCTGCCCCTGCTCGAGGCCCGTCTCGCCGAGCTCGGTTGCGGTGAGGGGACCACGCTGAGCCCGGCCGAGAGCTGGGAGCCGCTGCCAGGAAGCCAGCTCCAGACCTGGCTCTCGGCCCGCAGCCCCTACAGCTACCTGGCGCTGCAGCGCATCGAGGACCTGGTCGAGGCCCACGACCTCGACCTGGTCGTCCGTCCGGTCCTGCCGATGGTCATGCGAGGCCTCCCGGTGCCGCGCCGGAAGCGCTTCGCCCTCCTCTTCGACGCCGCCCGCGAGGCCCGGTCCAAGGACATCCCCTTCGGTCGCATCTGCGATCCCCTCGGTCCCGGCGTCGAGCGCGTGTTGGCGATCTGTCCCCTCGCCGAGGCCGACGGCAAGGCCTTCGCCTGGCTCAAGTCCGCCATGACCGGAATCTGGGCCGAGGGCGTCGAGGTCGCCGAGGACAAGGGCCTCCAGGCCGTCGTCGAGCGCGCCGGCCTCGACTGGGCGGCCGCACGGGAGGTGCTCGACGATCCCGGATGGAGGGACCTCGTCGAGGACAACCGGCAGCTCCTGCTCCAGGAAGGCCTGTGGGGTGTCCCGAGTTTCAAGCTGGGCGAGTGGACGGCCTGGGGTCAGGATCGTCTATGGATCCTCAAGAACCGCCTGGAGGCGCGTTGATCCTTCTGTTGGCCTGTACAGGCCCCCGGTCCGGCAGCACGGAGCCGGTCCCCACGATCCGAGACAGCGCGGTCCAGGACAGCGGCGAGGACTCCGGCGACACCGGCGAGATCGCCATCGGCGACTTCGCCCTCTTCGAGCAGCTGCGCGACGGCGAGATCGACACCAGCGCCGGCTTCGCGGCGATCGCCTCGAGCGGAGGCTGGCCCGTCGAGCACGAGGGCGCCTTCTACTTCGCGGCTCCGATGACCGGCCCGCCCGTTTCGCTCGCCGGCGACTTCAACGGCTGGGCCCCCGAGGACATGCAGCCCGGCGACGGCATCTGGTGGGCCGAGGTCGCACTCGACGAGCCCCGAGGATCCATCTACAAGTTCGTGGTCGAAGAGGACTACGCCGCCGACGACTGGAGCAGGGCCTACGGCTACGACGAGTTCGGCCAGTACAGCCTGGTCCGCGGAGCCGGCGGACACCTGGAGTGGTGGCCCTTCGACGGTCGGGTCGTGCGGGTGTGGGTGCCCACTGGCACGGTCACCTACCAGCTGTGGTGCGCAGACGGCCAGAACCTCTTCGACCCGGGCGCGCCCTACGGCGGCTGGAACCTCCAGTCTGCGCTGAGCCCGACGACCATGGCCATCGGCATCGACAACGCCGGGGCCGGGCGCCTCGACGAATACGCCCCGGTCCAGGACGACATCTCCGGACAGGG
>Ga0114933_10003145_pt1 | contig 16405 bp, 4 predicted proteins | sample 4SBtaG_FD_89691 | JGI IMG/M metagenome (GOLD analysis project Ga0114933, IMG submission 89691) | Deep subsurface microbial communities from Kolumbo volcano to uncover new lineages of life (NeLLi) - 4SBTROV12_W25 metaG | ecosystem: Environmental > Aquatic > Marine > Volcanic | place: Kolumbo... | reverse complement strand
TGGGCAGCTCTGATCCTGCTCGTCGCCGCGGTCGAGGGCTGCACTCAGCGCGCCGAGGACACCGACGGCTGGGACCGCTTCTACCGGGTGCTGCTCGTCGTCGCCGTGGGCTTGGGGCTGTTGCTGCTCCACGTGATCGCGGACGCCACGATCTGGGCGATCTGGGGCGCCGAGGACGACACGGTCCTGGCGGGCGAGATGGTCCGCACGGGCGTGCTCGTCAAGTGCCTGTGGGTGGTCTTCTTCGGCTTCTGCTTCGCCGGCGCAGCTGCGTGGGTCCGGCGGTACCGGCTGGAGCTGAGCGCCTCCCAGAGGGCGCGCCTGGGCTTCGGCGGCATGCAGGACCGCTGGGAGCGGCGGGCCCTGCGCGTCCGCAGGACGTGGCTGGATGTCCGCGTCGGCGAGCTCGATAGAAGCCCACTGATGGACCCGAGCCCGGTCGTCGCGGCCGGCTTCGGCCACGTCAGCCAGCGGGCGCACCGGCTGTGGGCCTTCGGCGGCCGCCTCTGGCAGCGCGGCGTGATGCATTTCTTCCGCCTCCCGGTGGCTCTAGGCGGTCGCGCCGAGCTCTACGCCGAGCACGGCTTCCTCGAGCACGTCCGGTCCGCCGAGGGCCCCGGGCGCAAGCTCGTCTCCGCGATCGAATGGTGCGTCGTGGGGTTCTGGGACCTGCTCTTCCGGCGCCCCTCGGGCGAGGCCGGGGTCCGAGGGGGCTTCGGGGTGGGCTGGCTGCTCCTCGCCATGGCGGTGCTGCTCGTCGGCTCGGCCTCTGCCTTCTTCCTCGGCTCGCGCGCGCTCGGCGGCTTCGACCTGAAGCCCTCGGAGTTCGTCGCGATCTTCCTGGGCATGGGCTTCGGCGGCATGCTCGCGGGCTTCAGCGAGCAGCAGCACACGAGCCCCTGGTTCGTGCCGAGTCGCGTGCTCGTCTGGGCGCTGCTGGTGGAGGCGCTGCTCCTCGCCTTCTACGGCGGGCGGGGAGACCTCGGCCCGCTGATGGTCATCGTGCCCGCGGTGGTGTTCCTTCTCTTCGCGTGGTCCCTCGGACGGGGGGGCGAAGGCGGGCTCTCTCGGCCGATCAAGGTCGGCTTGTCCATCTTCGTCGGCTTCCTGACCATCGCTCTCGCGCTCTGGGCGGTGGACTGGCTCGCGCACACCATCCCCGCCGACGTGGTGGACACGCCTCTGGTCGGAGGCAGCCTCGCCCGAGGCATCGACCGCTACGAGACCTTCACCCAGGCCTGGTACACCACGCCGGGGTGGTGGACGACGCGCGGCCTGTGGCTGGCCGCTGGCTTCTACGGGGACAGCGAGGTCTACCTCTCCAACCTGCACAGCGACCTCGCGTACACGGCCTTGCTCCAGACCTACGGCACCGCTCGGACGTTGGTCGTGCTGGTCTTGTTCGCGGTTCTCGTCGGCGCGCTCTTCGGGCTGGGCGAGTCCCTCGTGCGCGCCGGCCAGGCCCTGAGGGACGACGGCGCGGAGCTCGCCGACGCCCCCGGTGTCGCCCTCGGAGCGAAGAAGCGCATCCTCGCGAAGACCGCCCAGGACTCCCTGCGGCTGAGGACCATCGGCTACCTCGCCTACTTCGCCGGGACCTACGCGATGATGGAGGTCGTGGTCCACGTCGGGACCTGCTTCAACACCTGGCTGCAGACGGGGATCACGCTGCCCTGGATCTCCTCCGGCGGAAGCGCCGCCGGTGGCTTCGCGCTCCTCATCTTCGGGACGCTCGGGCTCGCGGCCGGGGCCTTCCGGCTGGTGCCAGCTACCGACGACGCCTGGGCGGAGCGCCGGCAGCTCCTGCTGACCGCAAAGGAGGCCGACCGTGGCTGAGTCTCCGATTCGTGGGCTGGTCGTCGTCGGGGCGTGCCTTCTGGGCTTCGCCGTCATGGGGTACTGGACCCTGCGAGCGGTCGCTCCGGAGCCCCCTGGCCCCGATGAGCAGGCGGACAGGCACTACCTGCCGATCCCCGGCGAAGAACTCTTCGTGCTCCGCCAGTCCGAGGCCGACTTCGACGCCTATGTCGTCGAGGCTGCGATCGACTGCGTCGACGACGCCGGGGCGCCGGCAACCTCGCTCGCCCACGGGGAGCCTCTCTTCTGCCGTAGCGGCGAAAGCGTCGCGCGGACCCGGCTGCGGCTCGAGGCCGATGGGCCGCGGCACCTGCTCCTTCTGGACGGCTTCCGGCTGGAGATCTCCTCCCAGGCGGCCGACGAGACGCTCGCCACGGTCGGGCTCGGGCGCAGCAACGACGTCGTGCTGCCGTTGGCCGGTGTCGGGGCGGAGCACATTCGCTTCGCGGGCCCCGGCGCCTGCGACCCCGGAACGGACGACGAGCCGGTGTTGGCCTGCGTGTGGAACGCCGGCCTGCGCGGCAGCCTCATCGTGGACTCCACCGCGAGGATCACCGGCGAGGAGCGCACGCCCGTGGGTGGGACGACCCCCATCCTGCGACGCGCTCCGGGCCGCGACGAGGCCGTTCCGGTGCGCGACGAGGACCGCATCTGGGTGGGCCAGGTGCCCCTCGCGGTCAAGCGGCGCTCGGTCTCCGGCGGCGTCACCGTGGTGGACATCCGGGTCCCCCTCGCCGGAGACGAGAGCGTGGAGGGCTGGCGGGACCTCGCCGGCGACCGCAGCTGGATGGGGCTGGAGCTGCCCTCGTGGCCGCTGGCCCGGATCGTCGAGACCGACACAGGGCGCAAGGCCGACGGCCTGACCGCGTTCACCTTCCACTCGCGCGAGGAGCTCTTCCAGACCTGGGGCGTGAGCCCGATGCCCTGGAGCTGGGACACGCACCTGGAGAACAAGCGCGTCGAGTGGCAGCAGGAGGAGCAGCTCCAGCGGCTCATCGACCACGAGCTCCTGTGCCTCCACTCGGACTACGACCCTCACGTCGAGCGCGACCCACGAGACCCCTTCCCGATCCGCCTGACGTGGAACCTCGACGCAGGCCGCGGCTGCGACGGCGCGGCCATTCCACCGCCGCCCAAGGAGCTCTTCCGTCATGCGGGTGAGTGGGCCCACGATCGGGACACCACACGTCGCCTCGAGCACGTCGCCGCCTTGCTCAGCGGCCTGCCCGAGGAGACGCCGAACCCTGCGGAGCTGGGCTTCGTCTTCGACTGGCAGAACGTGGTCGAGACCGACGACGAGATGCGCGTTGTGCCGACCCGCCTCCTCGGAGTGCGGCCGATGTCGACCCAGAACGGGCCACAGCTGGAGTACGCCGCCCCCGAGATCGACGACGAGGACGACTGCGACCTCGCCGAGTCGGGCTGGGGCCGGCCCCCGGTTCGCGTCAAGCGCGGCACCTCGTCCCCGACGCTGCGTGTCGGCGAGGGCACCCAGATGGCTGGCGCCCAGCTCCTGCTGGCCTCGGACGAGGCCTCGATCTGCCTCGACGACACCGTCCCCGACTACACCCATCTCTACACCGGCAGCGCCAGCGCGGTGCTCGGCCACCTCGGGCTGTCCAAGGCGGACCGCCAGTGGTCGGCCACGACGCCGGTGGCGAAGCAGGGCACGACCTGCGCCCTGCTCGCGCGGACGGACGCTGGCTGGACCGTCACCCGCGAGGGCCCCGGCGAGGTGACCGTGGTGGGAGACGGGCTCGCCGATCTGGCCGTGGGCCAGCAGCACCCCTTGCGCCACAACGACCAGCTCTCCATTCGTGACGACGGAGGGGTCTTCGTCGATCTGGTCCTCGAGCTGCCCGAGGATCCGGACGTGGTCGCCCGCACCGAGCGGCGCGGCGACGAGCTCGTTCGCACCTACCCCTTCGGCGCGGCGCTCGCGGGCTTCCTCGGCGTGCGGGGCAAGGTCTGGGGCGGCATCGAGGACTACTGGGAGCCGGCGCTCCTGCGCGCTGCCGAAGAGGAGTGGGAGGACAGCTGCGACGAGCCACCTGCCGACCGCGAGGGCATCCAGCTGACCCTGAACGGCGACCTGCAGCGGCTGATGTTCGGCGAGATCGAGCGCATCCAGCGGGAGCGGCAGCAGAGGGTCACGCCGGAGTACGTCGAGGATCCCGAAGCCGAGGCGCTGCTCGACCACGAGGTCGTTCGCATCCAGGCTGTGCTGCTCGACGCCAAGACCGGCGACGTGCTCGCGGTGGTCAACGCGCCGAGCTTCAACCCCAACGCCGAAGAGGAGCTTCGAGCGCTCCAGGACCAGCTCAAGCGTCGAGACGGGCGCTGGCAGCCGCCGCCGCACCTGGAGAACCTGGCCTTCCGCCGGAACAAGAACATCGGCTCGGTCTACAAGCTGGCCACAAGCTACGCGATGGCGCGCAGCGGGCTGCTCGACCAGGGCGGGACCGCGTTGTCCGTGGGCTGCTGGAAGCAAGGCTTCCGGAGCGCCGAGGTCGACGCCGACCAGATCGTCACCGCCGTGCCGGACGACTACACGCGTGCCCCGTCGAACCGGAACGTGCGCTGCGCCTCGGCCGAGGACAACACCCAGAGCTTCGTCATCGGTTCGCCCTCCGCTGGCTTCCCCTCGGCCTTCAAGTTCTCCAAGAACCCGTACTTCTCCTTCGCGGCGCTGGCGATGGTTCCCGACAGCGGCATCCGCTTCCAGCTGACGCCCTCGTCGACGGTCGAGTCCCCTGGAATCCACACCTGGACGCTCGGGACCCGGACGGTCCAGGACCTCATCTTCAAGGAGGACTTCGACCCAGGCGCCGACCTGACCCGCGGCAACGCCTTCCTCGACGCCCTCGTCGCGCTCGGCCACCGCTACCACTACGGGCTGCGGCGCAAGACCCACTGGGTCGACGAGGTCAACGGGACCCGCTTCTCGGCCGTCGACGATCGCCGTTGGCTCCCGGGGGTCGAGGTCGGCGGCTTCTGGTACCCCTCGATGCTCGGCCCGGAGCTGTTCACGACGGGCGATCCCGAGAAGCGCGCGCTCACCCTGACGACCCGGCGCGGGGCGGACGAAAAGACCTACGACGAAGTCTTCCGCACCGAGCACATCGCGAACTACGCCAAGGCGGCCTACGGCATGGGCGGCATCGAGAGCAACGCCTTGGCGCTGGCTGTGCTGGGCACACCGATGGTCGCGGCGGGTGACGTCATCTCGCCAGATCTCGTCGTGGGCGCTTCGAGCGAAGAGCGCCGCGTTCTGAGCGAGGACTTCCTGACCGAGGACCAGCGCAAGGACATCGAGACCGCCATGCGCAGCGTGGTCGGGCAGCGCGGGACGGCCTGGAACGGGGGCCTCCGGTCGACAGCGTGGCCGGGGGTCGGGGCGAAGACCGGAACCTTCGACACCGACGCGCGCGTGCGGCACCGGACGAGCGACTCGGTCCAGCTCGCCCTGATGGAGGTCGAGGACTACGCCTGCGGCCGCGTCGGCTCGGAGTTCGACCGCCTCGACTGGCTCGTCGTGGCGCAGCTGACCTCGACCTTCAAGAAGCAGGAGTACATGCACACGGTCAGCGAGCGCGTGTCGGACGGTTGGGTCCCACCGCTCGGCTTCGCGGCGGGCTCCGAGACCTGTGCCCGGGACAACCCGAACCGGGCCGGAGTCTCCGCTGACGTCGGCCCTCCCGGGACGCCGATCGACGGCGGCGTCTGGCTCGATGTGCTGCGCTTCTACAAGCCCGCTCCGGCCCCTCAGACGGTCCTCGTCCCGGGCAGCAGCTTGATCACCGTGGTCTTTGACGGCCTCGTCGCCAGCCCGGATGGCACGCTCACCGGCGGAGAAGGCTGGGTCCTTGCGGTCGTCAGCGACGGCCGGGACAAGGACGGCGCCGGGGGTCAGACCACCGCGAAGCGCGCCACGATTGTGGTTCTGCCCCGGCTCCAGCAGTACCTGGAGCTCCAGAACGCGCAGGGGAGTCCCTGATGAAGAAGAAGGACAAGGTCCAACTCCTGGCGGATCGCCTCCACGCCTTCGAGGTGGTCGATCCGGGGCTGCTCGCCACGCAGGGCCGACAGCTCCTGAAGGCGACGGCCAACGAGCTGCACAGGCGCTTCCCCGACCACGTCTTCTCGACCTGGGAGGGCAGCAAGCAGAAGGGTTGGCGGCTCGTCGAGGTCCCGATCCGCAAGGCGGGTCAGAACTGGGAGCACCTGCAGGAAGACGAGGAGCGGCATGAGCTGCGCGTCGAGCTCGATGACAAGCGGACGCTGCGGGTGCTCATCCAGCTCGGCGAGCGCGAGGACCGCTGGATCTGCGAGCTGACGGGGCCTCTCGGCAGCGTCATCCTGAACCAGCGCGGCCAGGGCTTCGTCTCCGCGGACGGGCTGGCTCGGATCGGGTCGCCCAAGCCGCTTCGCCTCGTCCTCAAGGACCGGCCGACGGCGCGTGCCCGGGAAGGGGAGGTCGAGCTCGACGTGCCCGAGCCGGAGACCGTGGGCGCGCTCAGGGTGCCGGAGCAAGCGGAGTACGTCGTGCGCTTCGGCGATGGGCACCCTGACCAGGAGCTGGGCAACCTCGCCGAGCGACGCTTCGAGATCGACCGAGGCATCCAGGACATGCGCGAGCCGGTGGTGACTGTCTCGTCGCCACAGCTCGTCGTCGACGGCGAGCCCCTGGCCGCGCTGCCGGCTCCGGTCACGGTCGAGACCGGCTTCCGCAGCCTCGCCATACCCGGCGAACAGGTCGTCGAGCGCCGGGGACGCATCGACCGGGTTCTGTTGCGTGGCGAGTCGCTGCACCCGAAGTCCCTGCGGCTGCAGTTCGCCCATGACCTCGGCAGTTCGCAGTCGGAGTGGCGACCGGTCACGGCCCGCCGGGACAAGCCCGAGGACGGAAAGGCTCGCTGGTACACCCTGGACACACCCGTCGGCGTGCCCAAGGAGAACCGGGCCTACGGCTACCTGGCCTTCCGCTACGAGGAGCGCGAGCTCGCCCGCATCGAGGTGCGGCCGCCTCCGCTCGAGGGTCGGTGGCGACACCCCAAGGCCCAGCGTGCCCAAGCGGTGCGGGCTCCCAAGCCCATCGCCGCCGGCTTGGAGACCGTCGGCACCGGGATGGCCTTCGATCTCGAGGACGACGGCCGGGTGCGCTACACGAACACCGGCCAGTGCGGCGCGCTGCTCGACTACGCCTTCCGGACGCTGCTGGTCCCGCCGGGAGGTCCCGATGGGGCCGAGGCGCTGCTCGAGCGTGTCGGGCCCTTCGACGCCTGGGTTCCCCAGACGCCCTTGATGAAGATCAAGTCGGCCGAGGACCTGGGCCTCCTCGCCGACGCGCTCGCCGAGGCCGGCGTGGTTCGCCTCGGCACGGCCGATCTGCGAGGGGTCATCGCGGGCGACATCTTCGCTCCCGTCGGGCTCCAGGAGATCCCCGCAAGCCGAGGCGTGTTCCACCTGCCTCTACCCGATGTCGGTGCTTCCAAGCAAGCCCTCGTGTGGCACCGCGGCGTGCTGCTGAAGGCTCGGCTCATCCGCCTCGACGACGGTGGGGCGCCGCAGGTGGAGCTGCGCGTCGGCCCGCGCGAGGTCTGTGCGCGGACCTGGTGCGACCTCGGCCCCTTCCAGCCGGTGCGCGCCTGGCACCACGAGGGCGGAGCGCGCCTTCAGGAGGGCGAGGTCTCGGCGCACCTGCGGCCCAAGTCGGACCTCGCCGCGCCATGGGAATGCCTCGAAGAGGACCTGCACTTCGAGTGGGCGGGCATCGGCTTCTATCCGGACGAACCGGACGAGGACGATGTCCGCTTCGCCTGGCGGGGCCTCATCTTCGGTGGAGCGGGCCAGGCGCTACGCTTCCACGGATGGCTCGTGACCGAGCAGCTGAGCACCCGCAGCGGCGCCGGCCCCTTCGAATCCTGGGGCCTGGTCCTCGGGGCGCCCGGCGCCGACCCGAGCCAGCCGGACTGGATCTCCGTCGGTCGCGATGACCTCGAAGACCTCCCCGCCGAGGTCTCCGAGACCGTGTTGCGCTACCTCGACGGCGAGCTGAGGGACCGGTACATCCCAGTGCCCGTCGACAACGACGCCCTTTGGGAGGTCCGCCCTGTCCGCACTCGTCCTGGGGCCCCCGTCGAGCGCTGCAAGGTGAAGCGGGCCGGGCCGTCCATCTCCGGACCGGCGCCGGCTGACCCCTCCGTTCGGATCTGGGTCGCCCCGTGATGTTCCTGCTGGTCGGGCTGGCGCTGGCAGAGAGTCCGCGCTGCGAGGTGGGGGACCGGCCTGGCCTCCACCTCGTGCTGTGGGAGCGTCGCAAGCCCGTCGCTACAGGTCAGCGTTTCGGCGACCACCAGGCCCAGATGCGGGAGCAGCTGGTCGAGCAGCTCTTCGGCAACGACCGCTTGGACCCGACCGCGCAGCCAGGGGACCTGATCGCCATCTTCCCGGAGGGATTCGAGGAGCGGAGCTGGCAGATCGCCGGCTCCTCCCCGCCTCTGGCGAACGCCGGGAGCCACCAGCGCGTCTACGAGCTGCTCGACGGAGCTCTCGCGGACAGCGGCGACTCGGACCCCGTGAACCCGATCTTTCACCGCGTCGGATCTGCCAGCCCCGCTGAGCTGAGCGAAGCCATCCAGCGCTCGGTCACCGGGCCGATGCTCACCGACTGGTACCCCGGCGAGAGCGAGCGGAACCACGACGCCGATGGGGCGCGGCAGCGGTCGGTGTCCCACGCCGAGGTCATGGTCCACCACGCCTTCGCCAAGGCGCTGGAGACCTTCGAGGAGCTCGACGCGGACTGCAACGCGCCGGGTCGGGTGACCCTGACGATGGTCAGCACAGGCGGCCGGTCCTACGACGTCGATCGGGCCAGCGACCGCCTGAAGGGGGACTACGGCTGGCCCGCCTGGCGCTACCTCAAGCACCTCCAGCGCGAGGTCTACGTGCTGCGGGAGCGCGCCTGGGAGTTCGAGAAGCTGACGGTCTACGACCTCGACGTCCGGAGAGGCGCGCGGAACCCGGATCTGTACTGGTCGGACGGCGACGGCCCGGCCTTCCTGGACTTGCAGGGGCGCACCAAGAACGAGCTCGAGAACGAGGTCCCGGCGCGGTGGTCGGTCGCGCTCCCCCCAGACCTCGACCTGATCGCAGTCGAGTCCCGCCTGACGTCCCGTGGCCGCGAAGACCGCGCGGTCCCTCTGCGGCTGGGCGATGCGGGCATCGAGGTCAACGCGCCCGCCCTGCTCCTGGCCGACCTGCTCGACGAGCGCGAGCAGATCTTCGGCTGGGGCGACGGCAGCTACCTGCCGGTCATGCGGACGCGGCTCCAGGTTCTCCGGACGGCGCCGATCGACAGCAACCTGCCGACCACGGCGCTCGTCGAGGACCTCGAGGTCCCGCCTCCGGAGATCAGCGCCTCGCTGAACTTCTTCAAGACCTCCGAGCTGGCCGGGGTCTCCTTCCTGGTCATGGTCCTGGCCGGTGCGCTTGCCCTGATCTTCGGCTTCTGGACTCGTCGTCGGACCCTGAAGGTCGACTGGGAGTGGATCGGGGGACGCGAGGTGGACCTCCGCGACTTCCTCGGCCGATCCGAGTTTCCCAAGCAGGTCCGGCTCGTCTTGAGCGACCCGATCCCGCTGCTGCCTGCCCGATTCGCTGTTCTGGACGTCCAGGTCCGGCTTCGCTCCTTCGTCCAGGCCCAGGTCCCGGTGCGCGACCACGACGGCTTCCAGGCCCTGACGGCCGAGTCCGGTTGGGAACTGGTGGACGGCGCGTGCACCACCCGTGTGCTCCGCCCGGTGCCCAAGGCCACCCGGGACAAGCCGCTCACGGTGCTGACGCGGCACAGTCAGATCGACCACGCGCGCGTAGCCCAGCTGACCGAGGTGTTGAAGGGCCGCGAACACCTCGAGGTGGTCGTCGAGCTCGCCATCGACGTCAAGGACAAGGGCATCGCCTACAAGCCCGTCAAGCAGTCCACCTTCGAGGTCCTGAAGCTCAAGGCCGTCGAGGCAGAACCCAAGCCGCACCAGATCATGAAGATCGAGGGGGACTATGCCGCGCGCTGCATGCCTCTGTGGAGTCACCGCACCCGGCTGAGTCCGCCCTTCGCGGCGTTGCATCTGGCGAACGAGCCGCGCGACGAGGCGTCGACGCAGACTCTTCGGTGGACCTTGCTGGAGGGGACCGCGGTCTACCGCGCTGAACAAGGTGGAGATCCCTTGCGCGGGGGCGTCGTCGTGCTCGACCCGGAGCGTGAGCTCGAGTACCTGGCTGATTGGAGCCTGGTTCAGACGTGCAAGCACGGCTCCGAGCAGGTCGATCTCGGCTTGCTCTACCCCGAGGGGCTGCAGGCCGAGGACGCGCCGGTCCAGTGGCTCGTTGACGTGACGGTCCGGCTGGGCTGGTCGACGGGCGGAGAGGTAGTCCCGATGGCGCCGATGCACCGTCGCTTCCGCGTCCAACAGCTGGGGCTGTGGTGGTCGGCGTGCCTGGACTTCGGCACCAGCACGACCCGCGTGCTGCTGCAGGATCGCGCCTCGGCCGCCTTCGGCTACCTGCCCTTGGGCAAGCGCTTGGAGGGCGACGCCGAGGACCTGCCGAGCGAGGCGCTCGTCCTGGCCTCTGGTGAAGTCGTGCTTGCTCCTCATGCCTGGACCCGTCGGACCGAGGGCGGCAGTCGCTTTCTCGACTCGATCAAGGGCGCGGTACTCGATGATCCGGACCAGCGCAGCAGCCAGGAGGACCTTGCAAGGGTCGTCGCCGCGGTGCTCCGCCAAAAGGTCGGACCGCTGCTGGCCGATGACCCGGTCACCGTCTTGAAGCCCGCCAAGGACGCCGGGCGGGCGCTGTCGTTGTCCAACCAGCCCCGCAAGCTCCTCGTCGCCACGCTGCCCAACGACGCGCCTCCGGCCTACCGGGACGCGTTGCTCGACGGCGTTCGCGCCTCGGGGCTCTTTCCGGGCGGAGCGGTCATGCTCCTGCACGAGGCCGAGGCCGTCGCTCTCTGGCGCGCCGAGGACCTCTTCGCCTCCCAGCAGCTCGCCGAGGTCGGAGACCACGCCAACGTGCTCGTCGTGGACTATGGCGCGGGGACCTCGGACGCGGCCCTGGTCAAGGTCTGGCGCCAGGCCCACGGTCGCCAGAAGATCGAGGTCCTGTCGACCGGCGGGGCCAGGGTGGGCGGGAGGGACCTCGACGGTGCCTACTTCGACGCTCTCGCCGAGGCCTCCAAGCGCTCCGACATCTCGTGGAACGGCCTGCGTGCCGGGCGCGAGGCCATCCGGCGCCAGATGGAGCATCACAAGATCCGCTACGCCCAGAACCCAACGCGGGTCATCCAGATCGACCTCCCTCTGCGCACCAAGGCCGGCGAGTTGCGACTCAACGCCCCGCTGCGGGACGTTGCGACGAGCCCTGTCATCGACAAGGTGCTGGAGCGGATGGCGCGGCTGCCCCTTGCGGTGCTCATCGGCCGTCGGCCCAAGGGAAAGCGAAGCCTGGACGACGTCCACCTGGTGGTGCTGACTGGGCGAGCCGCCCAGAGCCCGCGGCTGGCGCGCTTCGTTCGTCGGCAGGTGGCTCTGTATGTCGGGCCGACCGGTCGCACCCCGCAGGTCGAGCTGCCCGAGAGCCACCTGCTCAAGGCCGCCGTGTCGCTCGGCGCGCGCCAGTACGGTCGCGGCCTGGGGGGAGGCTTCCGGCCGAGCCACGCGATCTTCCGCGACCGGCTGCTCTACCTCTGGCTCGACGAGCGCGGGGTGGCGCACTCGAAGCTCCTGCTCGAGGCGGGCAAGCCGACAGGCGGAGGCGGGCACAGTGTCGATGCGCTGGTGCCCCGGGCGCCGACGGCCTGGATCGTGCGGACCTGGATGACGCCGGTGCCCGAGGGCACCCAGGCCGATCCTACGAAGCCGTGGGAGCTCGACCAGGTCGGGATCCATCGGCTCCTCGATGGCCAGGACATCGAGGTCCTCCCCGGTGAACGGCCGGCGCGCCGGGTCGCCTGGGACGCTCGCGGCACCGACTGGCAACCCGACGGCGAAGGGGGCCTCCACGCCCGCGTTCGCCTCGTCATAGACTCCGAGCACGAGGTGCGCGTGGAGGCCGCCCATGGATGAACCGCAGACCGAAGAACTCTCCTTGTGGGAGCGCTTCTCGCGATGGTTCGGCGGGCTCTTCGGCTTGGCGGATGCGCCGAAGATCGAGAAGAAGAGGGATGACCCGGATCTCACCACCGAGGTGAGGCCGCCGCCACCTCCTCCGCCTCCTCCGCCGACGGAGGATGAGACCGAGATCGAGGAGGTCGAGCTCCCCGACCCGGTCACGACGGACGACGCGGTGGTCGAGCCCCCTGCTCCGCCTCCGCCTGTCCCCCTTGAGCCACGCCGGAGCCGGTTCCAGCTCGAGCCGCCCGAGCCGATCGAGCAGGCTGCCTGGGGACAGCGTCTGCGGATCTGCATGGACTTCGGGACCTCGGCCAGCGCGGTGGCCTGGGCGAGGGATGCGATGACCCAGACGCTGGCGGTGCTGAGCGACGGACGCGACCCGCACATGCTCGAGTCCTTCTTCGCCATCCCCAAGCCACCGAAGGTCCAGGCCGAGCTCCTCGACGCCCTCAACACGCGCCGCACTGCAGCGAGCAAGGCGCCGCTCGGGGTCACCGAGGAGCCCGTGCTGGGCCCCCACGCCCGGGCGGCCCTCGAGGACGGGGACACCCGCTTCGTCTACTACCGCTCCTTGAAGCGGCTCCTCTCGGACGGGCGCAGCGACAACAACGCAGCCATCGTGCTGGAGCGAGCGCTGCGCTTCGTCATCCAGGAACTCCTTCTGCTGGCCCTTGCGCCGGAGCACACCGGCACGCTCAAGTACATCGAGCACGACGACATGCTCCGGGCGGAAAAGGCCCAGAAACTCGGAATCCCCGGCTTCTCGCTCGAAGGGGTTGGCAAGGCAGGGATCGAGCTCTTTCTCTCGGTGCCCAACGCCTTCGGCGCCTTCGAGTGCGAGATCATTCAGCAAGCTGCGACCAACGCTCTGGAGCAGGTCCTCAGCCAGCTCCGGGCGATCGACGGGTGGCCGAGCCGCCCTCCGCGCTGGGCCCCGAAGATCATCCGCGAGGCCGAGGCCGTCGTGTGGTGGGAGATCACTCGCCTGGCTGAGCAGCTCCAGGGGGAGGATGACGACGAGGACGTTCACCTCGTCAAGCGCTGGCTCGTCTTCGATGTCGGCGGGGGGTCGACGGACGCTGCGCTGGTCCGGGTCGAGATCCGGGGGCCGCGCGCCGACGTGCGCACGATCCGTCACTCGGGGGTGACCTTCGGGGGCAACGACGTGGACGCCCTGATGCTGAAGTCCGTGTTCGAGAGCGGCGTCGACGAGAAGGCCGCGTGGCGGGCGGTGGGCGCCAACAGTCGGCTGACGCTCCTGTCCGAGTACCAGGTGCTCAAGCAGATCTGGGCCAAGAAGGCCTCGGGCGGCGTGAAGACCGAGTCCGGGCTGGACGACGCCATGAAGCTCTGGGTGGGCGCGGCGATGGACAGGGGTCGGAAGACCGCGACACCAACAGTGAACAGCACGAACCTGAACTTCGAGGTGAGCGGCGGGCAGCAGTGCCGCTTCCCGGTCTACCAGAATCGACTGGCAGACTTCCTCCGCGCGACGGTGGGGTCGGTCATCGATGACCTCTTCGCGGCAGGCACGTCCGAGACGATCGATCGTGTCGTGCTCTCCGGTCGCGGAGCCCTGCTGCCAGGGCTCGAGACGGCGCTGAGGCATCACCTCTCGGCCCGGAAGCTGATCGCGGGCGATGACGCCGTCGTGCGCGCGACCTCGCGCCAGAACGACGGCGACAACGGCATGAAGCTCGCCTGCGTTCGAGGCATCTGTGCAGCCAGCCGGAACCGCGTCCCCGGGCTCTCGCACTTTGTGAGCCACGAGATCACCTACAAGCTGGGCATGCTCCGCGCGAAGAGGATGTGGCCTCACGGGCTTCGTCTCCTGCCCGGAGGAAGCGCCAGGGCGGTCCTGCACCTGACCTCAGACGAGCGTGGCCTGCCCATCGAGCTGTATCAACGGCGCTTTCCGAGCAGCATCAACGGCTGGCTTCCGAACGCCGCGGAGTGGAGCCAGCGCCTGATCGGTGGCACGACCCTGCCGCAGATCCGGGGGAGCATGGACTACCTGGTCGACTTCGACTGCGCGACGTGGAAGCTGGAGGTGTGGCACCTCCCGAAGGGCGGAGCGCCGAAGTCGATGGGGCCCATGCTCGACATGGACGCCCCGGGGCGCGACAACCCGGTCACAGGCCTCAGCTTCCGATGGGGGGACGAGTGATCCTCGCCGCCTGGCTATCGCTGGCCTCGGCCGAGCCCGGGCACCTGGTCCACGACGGGAAGAAGCTCAATCTGCCGCAGGCGACCTACGAACTCGTTCCCGAGGATGGCGGTTCGCGGCTGACGCTGAACGGCGTGGTGGCCTCTCCGCTCGCCTGGGAGAAGCGCATCTGGGGATGCGACGGGGACGAGTTCGCGGTCGGAGACGCGACTCGCAGCGACCCTGCGCGTGAGGAACGTCCGATCTGGTGCCCCATCGGGGGCACTGAGAGCTCGGCAGCGAGCGTGATCGCGCTTGACCTGCGCATGTCGGAGGGCGCCTTCATCGACATCCACCTCGACGATGGCGTCGGGCGCCTGGACAGCGGACAGCTGAGCACCCTGCTGCAACCTCTCGATCCGCTCCTTCGGGTGTGGATGCACGGCTTCTTCGAGTCGGACATCGCTGATCGGGCTCCTTGCCTGGCCCCCGGACAGGATCGGGCCTCGGCCTTCGAGACCAGAGGTGGCACCGAGCCGCTCAGCCGCCTGGGCCTCTCCGACAGCGCCTCCGTGTACGTGGGTGTGCTCGAGATCGACAGGGAGAACGCCTGTCTGATCCGCGTTCAGGACGGCGTCTACTCCTTCGACGCGGCCTGCGAGATCCCGAATCTGACGCACACCACCGGTTTTCGGGGAGACCTTCACCTCTTCGACTTCAGCCGCTACCCGGCCTGCTCCGACTCCCTCGAGGATCGGACGTGGGCGGCCAAGGTAGAGCTCCAGGGCCGGGCCAGTGCGGCGAGTCCGCGCCCGGCAGACGGGGCTGGAGACCCCGCCAAGATCGGAAAACACCGCGGGCCCGATCCGGGCGCGATCGGCGGGCCGGGCGACGGTGGCGACGATGAAGGCCTCCCATGGTGGGCCTGGGCGGTCGCCGGAGGCACGCTGTGCGTCTTCATTACGGTCGGCGTGCTCTACGGCGTGTACCGAGCGGCCCAGGAGACCGGACGCGCAGGCATGGAGGCGGGCCGCGGGCTCTTCGGCTGGCTGAAGGACAAGGTCGCCGGCTTGGGAGCGACGAGGGCGACGGACGCGGACCAGGTCGCCGAGTCCGAGCTCACATTCGCCCAGGAGCTCAGTCGTCGTGTCGCCGAGGACTGGCAGCACGTCTACAAGGAGCAGGACAACACCCTCAAGGGTCTGGCCATCAAGCGAGAGGACTACGTCCGCGCCCTCGAAGGCAACCGAGACTCGGTGGACCTGGTCGAGCCCTTCCGTCGCACCAATCACCAGGCCAAGTGGCAGAACCTGCTCGACGAGATGCGCGTCGTGGACATCGCCCAGTGGAGCGACTTCATGCGCCAGGTCGCAGCGTGCCTGGTTGTCGCGACGATGCGCGCCGAGGCGGACGCTTTCCGCAAGAAGATGCGCCCTCGCCAGAACAAGCCGGCGGCCAGCAGCGTCATCCTGACCATCCTCGAGAAGGTCGGCTTCCAGAGGCCCACCTTGGAGAGCAGGACTCCGGACGTGCACCCCGCAGCGGATCTGGCGCTGATGGTGCGGGAGATGGTCGACGACCTTCCCCCTCCGGCCACATCGATCGCTCCGGCCGAAGAGGATGAGGGTGATGGAAAGAGCGAGGGAGGCTCCGACGACGACCTCGTCTTCGCGAAGGCGGAGGCCAAGCGACTCCGGGAGCTCGCGCGTAAGCGGAACGACCGCATCACCGACCTCGAGAGGAAGGTCGACCAGCTCGAGGAGAAGCTCAAGGCTTCGGAGAAGAACTACGCTGTGGTGCACGGGTACTGGCAGAACGAGGTCGCCAAGCTCGCGGCGGCCGAGGCCGAGTTGAGCAGGAAAAAGAAGCTGCTCAGCGGGGCGCAGAAGAAGGAAGCCGAGCGCGCCAACAAGCTCGCCGCGGCGAAGTTGGCGCGCGACAACAAGCTGCTGCGCAACGACGCGAAGTTCCTGGTCTCGTGCTTCGAACAGGTCTACGGCTACCCGGCGCTCAAGGAGGCTGTGCGACACGTCGCCGACTCCGTGCTGGCCGAGGAGTACGGCGCCATCGGGCCGCTCGCGCGCCATCTGCTGCAGGAGAGCGAGCAGCTCCGAAACGACGCCGAGGTCGATGAGATGGCCGGTATGCCCGGGTACACCGGCGCCTGGCGGCAGCTGGAGGAGGACCTGAAGAAGGGACTCGTGCTCGTCGAAGACTTCGCCGCCGGCGC
>Ga0114933_10003144_pt1 | contig 16406 bp, 14 predicted proteins | sample 4SBtaG_FD_89691 | JGI IMG/M metagenome (GOLD analysis project Ga0114933, IMG submission 89691) | Deep subsurface microbial communities from Kolumbo volcano to uncover new lineages of life (NeLLi) - 4SBTROV12_W25 metaG | ecosystem: Environmental > Aquatic > Marine > Volcanic | place: Kolumbo... | reverse complement strand
CTCAACAGGTGCAGAAATAAACCAAGCTCGAGATGAAGTGACGGAAATACATCAACTCCTACTATCAGGAGAGAGTTTCGAACAGTTAGCGCTTACATACTCGGATGCACCAACATCACTAGAAGGAGGATCGCTTGGTTGGAGGGAAGGGTCTCAGCTGCCAACGCTCTTTGCCGATATTGTTATTTCAATGGATACTGGTGATCACTCTGATCCTCTTCAAAGTGGAAGTGGTTTTCATATTGTCAAACTCAATGAGGTTCGGGGCGCACAAGCCCAAACTGTTATGGTGGACCAACTTCGTATCCGCCATATTCTAATGGAACCAACCGAAGTTATGGATGACTCAGTAGTAGAGCAACGTTTGATAGGCATCCGAGAGCAAATACTTGGTGGAGAAGATTTTGCCATCATCGCCCAAAACGTTTCTGATGATCCTGTCGTTGGAGCAAATGGTGGAGATATGGGTTGGTTAGACCCATCAGTATTTGTACCAGAATTTTCCGAGGCAATTCGAAGATTGGAGCAAGGTGAGCTAAGCGAACCTTTCAGAACCAGGTATGGTTGGCATATTGCTGAAGTGATGGATAGCCGTTCATATGACACGTCTGAAGAACTAAAGGAAGAGAGATGTGCGGCACAAATTCGTTCCAGCAAGGCTGAAGAAGAGGAGGCTCTTTGGCTACGTCGCCTAAGAGATGAGGCCTTCGTCGACATTCTAATATAACTCAGTGCACAACGGGTTCTTCTTGATAGACCTAAAACCTTGGATACCCTCTTCCCAACAATTTTCATCACATCTGGAGAACCTGCAGGGATAGGGCCGGACATTTGTGCAATGTTAGGTTCGTATGATTTCCCTGCAAAGATTGTAGTAATTTGTGATCCAGATGTTCTAGCCCAGCGCATCAATAATTTAAACTTAAAAATCACACTTCGAACAATTGAGAATCCGCTTGATGCACAAAAACATATAAAGGGATCACTTCAGGTTCTGCCAATTCAAGTAAACTTCCCAGTGCAAGCTGGCATTCTAAACCCACAAAATGCCCCTTATGTTCTTCGTCAACTTGAAACAGCCGTCGAATTATGTGGGGCCAACAAAAAGGCGGCATTAGTAACTGCTCCTATTCAAAAAAGCACGATCATCGAGGCGGGAATTCCTTTTACAGGACACACAGAGTGGCTTGCTAAAAAAACAAACTCTGCGCGCCCTGTAATGATGCTTGTTTCAGAATCTCTAAGGGTTGCCCTTGCTACTACTCACCTGCCCCTTGAAAAGGTTCCAGAATCAATAACCCAAGGTTCACTAGAAGAAACAATTATCATTCTCCATCGGGATTTAAGCTCTATGTTTGGCGTTAAATCACCACGCATTATGGTGCTCGGACTAAATCCACATGCTGGGGAAAGCGGCAAACTTGGGAAACAAGAACTAGAAATCATTGAACCTGTTTTAAAATATCTCTCTGAACGCAGTTTTGACTTAGTTGGCCCAATACCAGCTGATACAGCCTTTAGAGCCGATCTGCTTGATAAATCAGATGCAGTGCTAGCGATGTATCATGATCAAGGTCTACCAGTTATAAAGGCACTTTCATTTGGCAAAGTGGTTAATGTCACTTTGGGACTACCTATAGTGCGAACATCTGTAGACCATGGAACCGCACTTGAACTTGCTGGAACAGGACATGCTCAGGCAAGCAGTTTATTACAAGCAATCGAACTGGCAGTTCACTTAGTTAAAAGATGTCGCTGACACCACGCTCTCGAAAAAGACTAGGTCAGCATTTTCTGCATGATCATGTTGTTATTGACAGGCTAATAAGCACAATTTCACCTGTACCCAAAGATAACATTGTAGAAATAGGTAGCGGTGGAGGTGCTCTAACCCTGCCATTAATTAAAATCGTCGAAAAACTACACGTTATTGAATTAGATGAGCGCATGACAACCCACCTTATGGAAATCGTGGAAGATTCTAAACGACTAATAGTGCATCAAAACGATGTATTAAAAGTTAACTTTGCATCACTGACAAATAATCCCCATTCATTACGTGTTGTAGGAAACTTACCCTATAACATCTCAACACCAATTCTATTCCATCTATTGAACTACCGAGCAGCAATTAAGGACATGCATGTTATGCTGCAGAAAGAGGTTGCAACTCGAATCACAGCATCCCCGGGGGGAAAAGATTATGGGCGACTAACAGTCATGTTAGCGCCATGGATTGATGCTGAAACATGTTTTGATGTTGAATCAGGTGCTTTCACTCCAGCCCCGAAGGTCACATCAACAGTGTTACGGCTAATACCACGAGATTCCCCTCGTTTCCCACTCAGTGATGAAGCTAGATTCTCTGCTCTGGTCGCCCGAGCATTTTCAATGCGCCGAAAAATGCTTACAAATTCCTTACGAGGTTGGTTAACCCGCGAGCAAATCATCTCAATAGGAATTGATCCAACCAATCGCCCAGAAAACCTGTTTCCTGAAGATTTTGGAAAGCTTGCTGCACTTGGGTCGGATGACTGGATCAAAGAGAGCGTAGAACAGTGACAATCTATGCGATCGGCGATATTCAGGGGTGTAAAAAATCATTTGAAAAATTGTTAGAGAAGTTGTCGTTTGATCATGCCCAAGATCATTTATGGCTAACCGGAGACCTTGTAAACCGTGGTCCTGACTCTCTAGGTGTTCTTCGACGTCTCATTAAAATGGATGATAGCGTAACAACCGTCCTCGGCAACCATGACTTACACCTACTCGCAATTGCGGCAGGGGTTAGGAAGCCAGGGCCTGGTGACACACTCCAAGAAACTCTTCAAGCACCAGATCTTGGAAATATTATCGACTGGTTAAGACACCGCCCCTTATTACATTATGATCAAAAAAATGATCGTGCATTAGTGCATGCAGGGCTTTCTCCAGAATGGTCTCTAGAGGAGGCGAGAGACCAGGCTGATGAAGTTGCAAACATGCTGAAAAGTAGGTCTTGGAAAAAGAATCTACAGACCATGTATGGAGATAAACCAAATGCCTGGTCTAACTCACTTGCACTAAATCCGCGCCGACGCTTCAGCATCAATGCTCTCACACGCATTCGATTCTGTGATGAGGTTGGCAGATTAGACTTTGCTTACAAAGGGCCGCCAGGGACTCAGCCGGAAATGTTAAAGCCCTGGTATGATTTTAAACGTCCCAAAGCCTACCAAACTCATATATATTTTGGGCATTGGGCTTCCCTTGGTCTAGCATTTCTTGTTAATAGCACGTGTCTTGATACTGGTTGTATATGGGGACGAAAGCTTACTGCACTACCAATTGATCCACCTGGTGAACCCATATCAGTTCCATGTGCTGAGAAAGATCTTTCTTAGATTTTTTAGACTTACCGGTTAGCTCTTGTATAAGGCCCTATTAACCCCACTACGTTTGCTGCATCACTTACCGGTAAAAGCTAAACAGCTACTTTAGCCTTGATATTAGGCTGAGCTTTATAATCAATAAGTTCAAAATCTTCATATTTATAATCGAATATCGATCCGGGACGGCGATTTATTTTTAGATGTGGTAGTGAGGACGGTTCACGACTCAATTGTTCATCGGCCTGAGCCAAGTGATTTAAGTAAAGGTGGCAGTCGCCACCTGTCCAAACAAATTCGCCTAGTTCAAGATCCGCCTGCTGAGCCAGCATCTGAGTAAGAAGGGCATAGGACGCAATATTGAAGGGAACACCTAAAAAAACGTCAGCACTTCTTTGATAGAGCTGGCAAGATAATCTACCCTCTGCGACATAGAACTGAAACAACGCATGACATGGCGTTAACGCCATTTTTTCAAGGTCACCGACATTCCAAGAATTGACAAGGATGCGGCGCGAATCTGGATCAGTCCGAATAAGTTCCATTACTCTTTGAATCTGATCGATTACTCGACCATCAATCGTTGGCCAAGCACGCCACTGCGCTCCATAGATTGGACCTAAATCACCAGAATCATCAGCCCATTCATTCCAGATTCTTACGCCATTATTATTCAGATATTGAACATTAGTATCGCCACGCAAAAACCAGAGTAGTTCATGAATGATGGATGGAAGGTGTAATTTCTTAGTTGTTAATACCGGAAACCCTTCCTTTAAATCACAACGAAGTTGTTGGCCAAAGATGCTTAAAGTACCGGTGCCGGTACGATCCATTTTTTTAATGCCCTCTTCTCTAATAGTCCTAAGTAAATCTAAATATTGCCTCATAATTAACCGCTTTACGCCAAGCGCTTATGTCGGTAAGCAGACATAAATAAAAATGCCCCAAATAAAATCATAGGTAAAGAAAGCACATGGCCCATGGTCAACCACCCAAAAGCTAGATACCCATCTGCTGCCACATTTAAATGCGTATCCGGCAAACGAACAAATTCAACTACACATCGAAAAGTCCCATAAAAGAACAAGAAAATCCCTGTCACCGCCATAGTTGGCCTAGCTTTACGCGAATATGTCCAGAGGATAAGAAATAAGATTAGCCCCTCTAGAGAAGCCTCATAAAGCTGACTGGCATGCCGCGGTACCCCATTTACCCAAACAGCATAGAAAGCTTCCGGATGAGCTTGAGAACCCCAAAGTTCTCCGTTAATAAAGTTTCCAATTCTTCCTAGACCTAAACCAGGAGGAACCCAAGGAGCAATAAAATCAGTGACCGCATAAAAAGGTTTATTCAATTGCCTAGCATACACAGCCATAGCAATTGCAACACCGATCAGTCCACCATGAAAAGACATGCCTCCTTCCCATACCCGAAAAAGTGAAAAGGGATTCTCAATTAGAACGGATAGATTATAGAAGAACATATATCCAACTCGCCCGCCGAGGATAACTCCCAAGGCCACATAAAAAATCAAGTCATCTACAGCCATATGCGAGATAGGGCTGTCTTGGCGCCTAGCGCGCACTCTTAGACCAAACCAAGCAAGCGCAAATCCGATCAAATACATCAACCCATACCAGCGCACCTGTAGGGGGCCAAGTCCAAATGCTATAGGATCTATGTCAGGATATTGGAACATCGGGTTTATTCTAATCATGCCCTCACTCGGGGGCCAGCCAGACTAACTGCTATAGTCAGATAATGACCAACAGACTTTCAAAAGAAACCAGTCCATATCTTCTCCAACATTCAGATAATCCAGTTGATTGGTTTGCATGGAATGAGGATTCTTTACAACTCGCGTCGCATGAAAAGAAGCCTATCCTACTATCTATCGGTTATTCAGCCTGCCACTGGTGTCATGTAATGGCTCATGAATCATTTGAGGACGAAGCAACGGCAGCACTAATGAATAAACTATTTGTAAATATCAAGGTTGATCGAGAAGAACGACCGGATCTAGATAAAATCTATCAAACAGCCCATCAACTGATGGCGCGCGCGCCAGGCGGGTGGCCACTAACTGTATTTCTTACGCCCGAAGATCAATCACCTATCTTCACTGGTACTTATTTCCCGCGCGAACTATTCAAACGAGTACTAGAACGGGTAGAGACTTACTATCGAGAGCATGAACAAGATATAAAAACTCAAGGTAAGGAGCTACAAAAGGCCCTGTTTCGTATCGATCATACTGAGGGCATTACAGAACTAACGCTGGGGCCACTTGAAAAAGCTAGAGAACAGCTAGAGTCAAATTTTGATGAAAATTATGGTGGTTTTGGTTCAGCTCCAAAATTTCCGCACCCGACTCATATTGAATCTCTATTGATGGCCTGGAAACGATCAGCAAAAGACAAAGAGCCCGATCTAAATGCTTTATATATGGCTACATTAACGCTTACACGTATGGCAGAAGGTGGGCTTTATGACCACCTAGGAGGTGGGTTTTTTCGTTATTCTGTAGATCAGTATTGGAATATTCCACACTTTGAAAAGATGCTCTATGACAATGCAGCATTGCTCTCAGTCTATGCAGATGCTCATGCCGCAACCGGTGAGGAGTTTTTTAAGCGAATTGGTTCTGATACTGCTGATTGGATAATCAACGATATGCAAAGTTCCTGCGGTGGCTATTACGCTACTTTAGATGCTGATTCTGAGGGCAAGGAAGGTACATATTACCTCTGGACCCCCGATGAGGTAAAAACTGTGCTTGATACTACTCAGTATTCTATTGCCAGCGAACACTTTGGGCTAACAGGCACGCCAAATTTTGAAGGAAAAGCTTGGCATTTACATAACAACACAGCTTTGAATGAAATTGAAACGCCCTTGTCAAAGCAACAAACCTTAGAAAATCTTGAATTTGCGCGACAAAAGCTACTCATTGCACGCAAACAACGTTTATCACCAGGTAAGGACGAAAAAATTATAACGTCCTGGAACGGACTAATGATAAAAGCCATGGCACGAGCTGCTCGACATTTTGATCGCCCTGATCTGGCTGAATCTGCCACATGTGCTGTGGACTTTATTCGATTAAAACTCTGGGATGGAGACAGACTTTCAGCTACCTATAAGGATCAAAGGTGCCGTTTTTCAGCTTATCTGGATGATTATGCCTTCCTCGCTGCAGGCTTACTCGAACTCTTACAGTATCGCTGGCGTTCAACAGACATGGTCCTGGCATATGAACTTATGAACGTACTACTTAAAAACTTTGAAGATACTAATGGCGGTTTCTTTTTTACACCTGATGACCATGAAACCCTAATCCACAGACCAAAACCGCTTGCAGATGAGGCAATACCTTCCGGTAATGGCATCGCTTTGCAAACACTAATTCTGCTGGGGCACCTACTTGGAGAAAGTGCTTTTCTTTCCGCCGCTCAAAGAGCACTTAAAGCATCAGGGTCAACTTTAGAAGCTTACCCTCAAGGGCATGGTTCTATGCTCCAATCTTTAGAGCTACTGCTAATTCCACCTGAGCTTATAATTATTCGCGGTGAACAGGATGACACTTTAAACAAGTGGAAAAGCTATGCTAACGCAGGGTATCACCCTCGCAGACTAAGCTTTGCAATCGCTAACAATGAGACTGCTTTGCCAGGCTTTCTTGCTGAGAGAAAACCACAAGGTGAAATAGTCGCATATATCTGTCGAGGCACTGAGTGCCAAGCGCCAATTACAGAGTTTGAGGAATTTACTAGAATAGTTGGACCATAGCCCCAAGGTATACTAACGATCATTCAACTCATCTAACTCAGATACGACAATTATCCACTAATAGAATTTTAGAATATCTTACAAATAAAGGGATTGATCACTCCAAAGAATAACGCTGCCATTTTTGGCCATCCCTGCGCAACTCATAACTTGGCCAGTAACGCTTATCAAGCTTTAAAGTGATGACCTCAGATGTGTTATTTAGGGAAATTCTGTTCAGTCTGATCGGGTCTCGATCACCAAGCCCATTTACCAAACTAAGGAAACTATCCAGATCTGGGGTTGGCTGCCCATTCACACTGACTATCCAGCTCCCAGCATAAAGTCTTGAACGACTTGCAGGAGAACCAAGACCAAAATGGGAAACATACACTCCTTTAGCCTCTATTCCTCTCTGCACAGCAATTGCTCTATGGGGTGCCTGGAGTAGGGCGCCAGCCCAAGAAACAACCCGGTCAATTCCCTTTCCATCTAAAGCAACTGTTCGTACTCGCTCAGTCAATTCTTGGCCATCCCGGTAGACAGTTACGTCAACCTCAGGGCTCTGTGATGCATTTTCTATCTCCCTGAAAGTATTCCAAACTTCGCCATTGACGCTTAGAATAATATCTCCTGCTCGAAAAAACTCCGATGCAGGGGAGCCAGCAACAGCACTAGAGACAGCAAGTACTTGTCGCCTCTGAGGATTATGTTGTTCGTACCGCCTTACCCAATCCTCGGGAAGTCCAAAATTTCGTGCCGATGCCAATGGCATCAATCTCCACTCTACTTCAAGTGAATGTAATAGCTTATTAGACCTCATACTTTCTATCATATTAGCAATCAAATACGAGGGAACTCCCATATTAATCTGCCCAAAATCTCGCCCTTGCTGATAAGCAAAACTTGCCCAAAGTGCTTTAACCTGAGCGTTGGAATCAATGACAACACCATCAAATTCATCAGGCCCATTAACTAATTCGATGGCTTCAAGGTTAGAGTCTCTGAAACGAAGAGTTCTGGATAAAGGAAGGTTTGCAGCTATTAAGGCACGGACGTCACTTGGCTGAGAGATTAATGTATGGTCAGCCTTCAGCCCAACAACTTCTATTTCATCACCTGGTTGAACCTCAGCAATTGAAAAATTAGCTGCTTTGACAGGAGTGTTTCCTATCAAAACTGGATCATAGGATACGACTGCTAAATTGTGGAGTGGATGGATGTATTCAACCCTACCCGGTATTTCCAGCGAACCTGCAAAAGTTATACGAACATCACCCAAAGCAACTGGTACTGTATTTCGATCAACAACAACCCAGCCTCTCTCCACATCAGCAATAACCCCTGTACCATAGTAATGTCGTTCTGAAACGCCAGAAACCGCATAAGGCAAGTCAAAATTAACTAGTACTAACGATGGAGTTATTTCCTGCACATTCCTGTTCCCTCGAAGAGGAAATGTCGTAGTTCCCACAGAGGGTTGTCTGAAAGATGGGCTATCAGCAATCACATCACATGGCCAAAAGCCTGACTTATCATCACGCCTACAACGCTGAGTTGGAAACCACCCACGGCTATTTATTACCGATCTCTGACGTTCAATTTGTGGATCATCTAATTGGGAAAACCTCACGCTCGCTCTCTGACCCTCGGGAAGATTTTCAAGAATCTGTTGAAAATCATCAAGAGTTTCCATGGGTTTACCATCTATACTGGTGATAAGACTGGCTCTCGGAATAGCCGAAGAGCCAAAAGCATAACCAGGCCTGGCAACATAAATACCAGAAACGCTACGATTAAAATGTCGTGCTTGTTGGTATGAGAGAGGGTGAAATATTCCCTCCGCATATTCGATATATTCATCCGCTGTTATCTGGTGTAGGTCATCTACTAACATAGACTCCCGCATTAAAACACCGCCGCGTTCAATTTCAATCATCAGCTGACTACCGACGCGATTATCCAAGGTAGCTGCAAGTGGCACAAAATTAACTACCAGATCCTCATCAACACTCAGCACTATATCCCCTGGTTGAAGAAAAGAAGAAGTGCTCATACTAGGAATTACTTGCTCAACTACGAGAAGCCCCGTCTGAGAGGGAAATGCTTCACGCATCATTAATTCAGATTCTTCTGTTAAACCTAAACGACGCAATTCAGCATAGGGCTTACGAATAAATTCAGTTTGAAGTGTTCCTCTCGGTATGAACTTGTCTTCTTGTATTAGTCTTAAAGCCCTACGCACACGATCAAGCGGTAGAAAAAAACTCGTTGCAGCTTGTGAGTTTGCTCCAGCATTTAACGCTACAACCCTACCCTGAATGTCAACAACTGGGGACCCAGAAGAACCACCCGATGTTCCAGATGCCGCCTGAAAATAAAAAGTATTAAAATCATTGTAATTGCCACGGCCATAGTTAGGCGCTTGACGGTCTAGACGTGCAATCGTACCTGCTAGAATCGATAGTTGTTCACCAGCATCATTTCCAATAACCCTTATATCTAGACCAATTTGAGCAGCTTCTGGAACCAATTCTAGTTCGCTAGGTTCTATAAACCTAAGATCCTCAGGGTCATACTTAAAAAACCCAAAATCATGCACTGGATCCCGATAAACAGGTATAAGATCTACTTCTTCTTGGTTTAAAAATACTGCTTGTGCGACCACGGGCCCTGGTGTTACCACATGCCGATTCGTCAATATAAGGCCTTGCTCAGCGTCAACAATAAAACCAGTAGCTTGGCTAGACTGATTACGTTCAGTATCAAAGGCTCGCGTACTGTCCACCTGAATAGAAACAACGCCTGAAGATATCTTGTCTAAGGTCAAATTCCATGATGATTCTTGGGCACCAGCGCTTGTTGAAGCCATGATTACAATCAGCGGAAATAATAGAATTTTTTTCATAAGGACAATTGTATGACTCGCAACGCTAGCATGACCAGAAAACTATAAATATTCATATTATTTTTTTTTAATGAAATCTAATGAATTTGATTGGCTTTACACCAGATTAAGATATTTTTTATCAATCATCTATCTCAGCAAGTAGTGCTGTATAGCCCTCATTATTGAGTAACTCTTCAAATTCTGCAGGGTGATCAGTCCTTAAACAGAACAACCAACCTTCTCCATATGGATCAGAATTTACAAGTTCAGGTGTATCTATGAGCGCTTCATTTTTTTTAGTGATTGTTCCGCTTAAAGGACAATACACATCGGATGCAGCTTTAACAGATTCTACAACTGCGCATTCATCACCCATTACTACCATATCGTCTATTTCTGGCAACTCTACGAACACTAAATTTCCTAAGGAGGCCTGCGCATAATCTGTAATACCAACAATCAAAGTTCCATCATCCTGTTCAGAAACCCACTCATGATCTTTTGTGTACTTAAAATCGTTAGGTACCTCACTCATTAGGCATACTCCTTTGATGCTTTTAGCTTTATACAGAACTGAAAATTAAAACCGCTCAAACTATCGGATTTATTGCTGCTCCTGGGAGTTGATTTCTATAACCAAGTGCCCTATGCATTATCATAGACTTCACAAAGGGCATGGCATCAAAAGCACTAAGTCCGATTGAACGAAGTGGTGGCATGAGATTCCCAGAAACACCGAAAAGTCTATGCAGCACATCAAGAGCAAGAAGCATTTTTAAGTTGTCTCCCTTCCTCTGGCGTTCATAACGACGTAACACACGCAAATCACCAGGATCTTCTCCCTTATGTAATGCCCCCAAAAGCACGTCAGCAACTACAGCAGCATCCATAAGGCCAAGGTTCATGCCCTGTCCTGCCAGTGGGTGTATTGTGTGAGCAGCATCGCCAACAAGTACAACTCGATCACTGGAGTATTGATGAGCATGAGATGCCTGAAGCGGAAAATTGGCACGCTTAGTAAGCGACAATATCTTCCCTAATACATTACCACTAGCTCTCTGAAGTTTAGCCCTAAATTCAGAATCCCCAAGCTCGCAAAGGGTCTTAGCATGATTAGACTTAGCAGACCAAACCACAGAACTACGCCCATCCGCTAGTGGCAAAAATGCTAGAGGACCATCTGGAAGAAATCTCTGCCAGGCAGTCTTCGCATGAGGTTTTTCTGTCTCTATATGTGTGACGATAGCTTGTTGCTGATATGAGACCTTTGTTATAGGCATCTCAAGTAAATCACGAACAGTCGAAGAGCTACCATCAGCTGCAATTAAAATAGTAGCCGAAAGCTTTTCGCCTGTTGCAAGAGTTACATGAGCCTCTCTCTCTCGTACATCTATTTCGCTTAACTCGGCACCAAATGTAATTTTTACGCCAGCGCGTTCTAGATTCTTTACTAACTCAGCTCGTAGCAAGCTATCTTCAACAATATGTCCTAAGTTAGGCTCTCCCACTTCCGCACTATCGAAGGTTACCGAACCTAAGCGAGCGTCATGTTTTCCCTGCCATACATGCATCCTCTCATAGGGAGACGAGCGGCGGGTTTCTATAGATTCCCATACGCCCAGGTTGTTAAGAATATTCTGTGAGACACGGGAAAGTGCGTATACGCGCAAATCAACGCTATCCCGAAACCAGGTTGGTGTAGATCCTGAATCCAATAGATGTACATCAAATTTTTCTAATTTAGAGTGTGAACTTAGTAACGCGGCCACAGATAAACCCACAGGACCACCGCCAACAATAACTACCAGGCGCTGTGGCTTTTTATTCAAGACACTAATGGCAGACCACGAGCCAACCTAGATAAACGCCCGGAAAGGCCCATTGTTTGCCGGGCAAGCTTACCTTTTGCCCCAGGTATTAAATCAAACGCTACCAAACCCAAACTACGCGTCATAGCTAGTGGTCCTAACTTATAGCCAAATAGTTTTATCAATCCATGGGTAAATTGTGCAACACGCTGTTGATCACCGAACCGCCATGCCTCATAGCGATCTAGAAGACATGAATCTCCTAAATCAATTGTAGTGTTATCGGATTGAGCATCAACAAGAACCTCTGCAAGAGCTGCTATATCTCTGAGAGCAAGATTGAATCCCTGCCCAGCAACTGGGTGTAAGTTTAACGCCGCATTACCTACCAGAACGGCCCGACTTGAAATAAGAGTATCGCTACGTACTCTGGTCAAAGGGTAAAAAGACCGTGAGCCCACTCTGTTTATTCTTCCTAAGCGATTGCCAAAAGATTTTTGTAATTCTGCTGTAAACTCTTTATCTGATAATTCACTAATTATCTTTTTTTTCTCAGGACTCAAAGTCCATACAACGCCTACACGATTAAGCCGAAGAGGCAAAAAAGCTAACGGGCCAGAAGGCGTGAACCTCTCAAATGCTTGGCCACCATGTGGTACTTCTGTCTGACAATTAACGATAACTGCCTGCTGGTCATAGACATCCGTTAGGACTGCGATGCCTAGTGACTCACGAACCTTTGATCTTATGCCATCTGCAGCAACCACTAATTTTGCCCTTACTTCATGATTACTACCGTCTATTTTAACTCCCGCAATAATTTCATCTGTTTTAATACTAAGGGAGTCTAATTTTGCCGGCGCTAAACATGTAAGGGAATCTAAACTTGAAAGCTTAGACCAAATTGTTTCACCTAATACTCGATTTTCAATTGTATAGCCTAAAGCCGAGACGCCCTCTTCCTCGGCAATGATCCTTGACATTCCAAAGCGTCCACGTTCCGATATATGTATAGAATTGATAGGTTCGACTAACTCTAATAGGTCCTTCCAAAGATCAAGTCCTTGGAAAATTCGCTGGCTACCATTAGCTAAAGCAGTCACTCTGTCATCAAAGCTAGGTTGCCCAATAAAATCAGGGTTACGCTCCTCAAGCAAAACTGTTGAAATTTTTGCCTGAGAAAGCGCATAGGCTAGTGTCGACCCAACTAGGCCACCACCAACAATTAGTACATCACAATGTGAGTTATTGGAACTCAAGATTGACTACCCATAAATGCTTCAATCTCTTCTGCACTAGAAGGCAAATGATCAGATAAAACCTCTGCCCCATTTCTAGAAAGAAATACATCATCTTCTAGACGAATACCTATTCCTTTCCAAGACTTCGAAATACCCTTTATATCTGAAGAAACATAGATTCCCGGTTCAACAGTCATAACCATACCTGGCTCTAATAACCGTGGATTATCAGCTATTTTATAATCTCCAACATCATGTACATCTATACCTAACCAATGCCCGGTCTTGTGCATGAAGTAAGGAAGATAAGCTTTACTCTTTAATAGCGTCGATAATCTCCCTTTAAGAATGCCCACATCCCTGAGCCCGCGGGTAATTTCTCTCACCGCAGCATCATGAGGATCATTCCAATGATTGCCTTGCTGTATCTGAGCTATAGCAGCACGGTTTGCCGCATAAACAATCTCGTATAGTGCTTTCTGGTTTGCGCTAAATTTACCATTAACTGGAAACGTCCGAGTAATATCAGATGCATACAGCTCATATTCACAACCAGCATCGATAAGAACGAGATCGCCATCCTCTAAAACCGCATTATTTTCTGTGTAATGCAAAATACAAGCATTAGAACCAGAAGCCACTATTGGTTGATAGGAGCACTCGGCACCATGACATGCGAACTCATGATAAAACTCAGCAGCCAGTTCATGCTCCTTCATGCCTGGCTTGCAAATACTCATGGCACGACTATGTGCTGCTTCTGCAATACGTGCTGAACGCTTCATCACTCTAATTTCACGAGCGCTCTTAAATAGACGCATTTCATGAACAAGGTGATCTAGCGTTATAAGTTCATCAGGAGCATGCCCACTTTGCCGTCTGGAGTGCAATCGGTTCATCCAGCCCAACAAACGTTGATCAAATTCCGCAATAACACCCATAGAGTAGTAGACACGTTCACTCTCCTCGAGTAGCCCAGGTAAAATCTCTTCAATATCTTCAAGGGGAAATGCATCGTCAGCACCGTATTTCGATACAGCACCCTCAGGCCCAGCACGTAGACCATCCCACATCTCGCGCTCCTTATTCCGTTCTCTACAAAACATTACGAACTCACCTTGGCGCCGACCAGGAATCAATACGGCTACAGCCTCAGGCTCACAAAACCCAGTGAGATAATAGAAATCACTATCTTGTCGATAAGAGTGGGTAACATCTCGACTGCGATTCCTCTCGGGGGCAGCAGCTATAACTGCAATGCCGCCAAAGCCCATAAGCTCCATGAGAATTCGTCTACGTTTTTGAAATTCCTTAGGGTGCACAGTTATACCAATTAGTGAACGGTCTCTTGAGCGGATGATGCTATACGTGCTTCTTCAAACTCCTCAAATACAATCTGAACGCTTACTCGCACATATTCAACTAATTCTACCAAGGCAAAACCCGCATCGTTGTCATCAATCTCACCTTCACCCAAGCCAGCTTGACTAATTTCAGAAAAATCTTGGATTATTTCTGCTAATTCTCCGGACTCCATATCGTCTGGCTTAGCCTTATCAAGAGATATGCCACCAAGACTAAGGCCAAGAAGAAACCCATGACACCAAAGTGCCAAAGCACTTACTTGTTCTTGCAAATCGTAATTATCATCTGGTAGCAAAGGATAAAAATCTAGGTCGGCCCCTGTCAGCGCCCTCCATGACTGAAGTTTTAATTCAAGCAATTGGGTTCGCGCAGCATCAAGTTCATCATCCATATTCCTAGCTTTTCCCAAACAATCTTCCACCCAGGAAGCGACTGCCGTCGAATCTCCTAAACATAGCAAACCACACATGCCCCCATGAAGTTCTGAAATGTCAATAGAGACATTTGCACTTTCCATAGTCATATGGATTTCATCATATTCAAAAATTTTATCAGCCAATGAGGTTCTCAATTAACAATAAATATACTTCTTAATGCTACCACTGTGTGAAATCTTATTGACCCCTTAAGCCCCGCGGTTCTATAGTTGGCAAATGAAATCTGACGATACAAACAAACGATTCGATCTGGAACTCCAAAGATTGGAGAAGCGACTTGACGAAATTGTAGTAGTTTGTCGTCAACTGCAAGAAGAAAATCAATCGCTTAAACAAAGACAGGACTCTCTGATAGAGGAGCGAGCTAAGCTACTTCAAAAAAATGAGCAGGTACGATCTCGAGTTGAAGGAATGATCAGTCGACTCAAGGCTCTGGAGCAAGTACAGTGAATGATATGTTCGCCCATGTAACTATTCGAATACTAGAGAAGGAATACCAAGTCTCTTGCCCTGCAGATCAAAAAGCTGAATTGATTGCGGCTGCAGAATTACTTAACAAGAATATGCGTGAGATACGGGATAGCGGAAAAGTTGTTGGATTAGATCGTGTAGCCGTCATGGCCGCATTGAATATGGCTAATGAACTTCTTATGCGAACAGGAGACGAGCAGGAACTCAAAGAAATTGTGAATCTTAGAATTAAGGCAATGAGTGCCCAGTTAGATTCTGCGCTCGGTCCATCAGCTAAACAGCTGAGTTTTTAGTTTTAGGTGCTCCCTGCGGTGTGCGATGCAGGTTGGATAGTCTTTCGACCCTAAATCTTGACCTTGGGGTTTTGTTCTGTCGGTGGTGTTGTGCAGATCTGGTTCTGCCAGAAAGCCTACAACTATCACGGCTTACCCCACCTATTGCTCTGGTTCGAGAGCAACCAACTGTGACGGCACTATTGGGGGGCACCATTAATACCATACAGCTCAAGAGCTGATTAACTAAACGTGCTAAGCAATATTGATAATCAAAAAACTGATCTCAACCTACTAAGGAGGAGAGTCCGCGCAGAACGAAAACTGATGTCTACATCTGCACGGCGTCTTGCAGAAAAAAAAATTGGGGATCAGCTTGAAAAAATTAGCGAAGTACGTCAGGCCAAGCGACTAGCTGTTTATCTATCAATAGACGGTGAACCAAATCTCACGTTTACTATAATAAAATCGAAGAAACGGAAAAACACCGTTTTAACACCAGTCATTCATGGTAAAACTCTACGTTTTTCTCCTCTAAACAATAAATCTAAATTGCGCAAAAACCGACTGGGTATTCAGGAGCCATCCTCGGGGATTTTTATTGATCCACTCCTATTGGATGTCGTGCTAGTCCCTCTAGTGGTCTTTGATAATCATGGCACAAGAATTGGCATGGGTGCGGGATACTATGATCGCTGTTTCCAGTTCTTACTATCAAGAACATCTTGGAATAAACCTAAAATGATTGGTATTGGATATGAGTTTCAGAGAGTAGAAAACATT
>Ga0114933_10003143_pt1 | contig 16406 bp, 8 predicted proteins | sample 4SBtaG_FD_89691 | JGI IMG/M metagenome (GOLD analysis project Ga0114933, IMG submission 89691) | Deep subsurface microbial communities from Kolumbo volcano to uncover new lineages of life (NeLLi) - 4SBTROV12_W25 metaG | ecosystem: Environmental > Aquatic > Marine > Volcanic | place: Kolumbo... | reverse complement strand
TGGGCCGTGAGTTCTCCCGCCTGCCCTTCGGGCACCTCTTGTTCTCTGGCTCGACAGCAGTGGGGCGGGCCGTCCTGGCGGCAGCGGCAGAGAACCTGGTGCCGGTGACCCTCGAGCTGGGCGGCAAGTCGCCGGTGATCCTCGCTGACGACCATGACGTCGCCGTGGCCGCTCAGCGCATCGCGGCGGGCAAGCTGCTCAGCGCGGGCCAGACCTGCATCGCTCCCGACTACGTCCTGCTGCCAGCGGGCCGCACCGATGCGTTCGTCGCTGCCTTCCGCGCCGCCGCTCAGCAGATGTACGGGAGCTACGCCGACAATCCTGACTACACGGCCGTGCACGGCGACCGTCACCTGAATCGCCTGCGTCAGCTCGTCGACGAAGCGCGGGAGGGCGGTGCAGAGGTGATCTCGCTGGCCGCGCCGGACGACGACTGCGCAGCCGCGGGCAAGCTGGCCCCTTGCCTCGTGCTCAACGCGCCAGCAGATTGCGGGCTGTTGCACGAAGAGATCTTCGGCCCGGTGCTGCCCCTGGTGACCTGCCCCGACGTGGCACAGGCCATGGCCTTCGTGGGGCAGCGGCCACGCCCCCTGGTGGTGTACCTGTTCAGCCACGATCGCGCCTGCCAGGACCAGGTGCGCCAGGGCACCACCTCAGGCGCCCTGGTCTTCAACGAGACCCTGCTGCAAAAGGGCGTCGAGGGGCTGCCCTTCGGCGGCACGGGCGAGAGCGGCATGGGCCGCTACCACGGCCGGGCGGGCTTCGAGACCTTCAGCGTCATGCGCTCGGAGTTCCACCAGTCCAAGCTCAATCTGGCGGGGTGGATTCGTCCGCCCTACGGCCCGCGCACCGAGCGGCTGCTGCGCTGGCTGCTGATCCGCGACTGAGTAGCGCGCTCCCCAAGACTGTCGGCGCCTGAGCCACTCGTGCTCAGGCAACTCGCCACGGAGTCTTCGCTGATTCGGCAGCGCGACCCCTTGCCTCGGTGCGGCACAATGCGGCCATGGTGAACACTCGTCCTTTGCTGCTGCCGATCTTGCTCGTGGGCTGCTGCCTCTGGTGGGGGGCGGCGTCAGCCAGCGCAGCCCAGAGCCGGGGCCCGGCCCTGCCCCAGACCTTGTCGTCGTCGGCCACGGTCTCGCTGGTCACGGTCATGCCTGGCGACCAGCCCTGGAGCCTCTTCGGCCACGGCGCCCTGCGCATCGTCGACCCGGTCTACAACTTCGACGCCACGTTCAACTACGGCGAGTTCACCTTCGACGAAGCCTTCATCGGGCGCTTCGTTTACGGCGAGCTCGACTATCTCCTGGCGGTCCTGCCCTTCAGGTTCCTGGTCGCCGGTGCAGAGGCCGAAGAGCGTACTGTGATCGAGCAGTCCCTCGATCTCGACGAGCACCAGCGGCAGGCGCTGTATTCGGCCTTGATGACCAACGCCCTGCCCGAGAACTGCACTTACCGCTACGACTTCCTGTACGACAACTGCTCGACCCGGCTGGTCGACATGCTGCGCGCCGTCTTGGGCGATGGCCTGGTGTTGCCTTCCGGGCCAGATCCCGAGCTGACCTTTCGCGAGCTGCTGGGCACGCACCTGGGGCCGCACCCGTGGTTCTCCCTGGGCATCGAGACCGCTCTGGGCGGCGAGGTGGATCAGCTGGCCACGTTCGAGCAGGGTTGGTTCTTGCCGGCTCTGTTCTTGGACGCGGTCGACCGGGGCGTGATCGACGGCCGGGCGTTGGTCAGCGAGACAGAGACCCTGTACGACTCGGGGCGCGCTCCCGTGACGCCCCGAGCGCGGTGGCCTTTCTCGCTGGTGGGCGGGCTGCTCGCTGTGGTCGGTCTGTTCAGTGCCAGGCGTCGCGCGCTCTCGGGTCAGCGCCTCTCGTCCCTCATCGATGGGGCCCTGCTCTTTCTCTGCGGACTGGCCGGGGTGGTCCTGCTCGGCCTGTGGTTCGGCACTCTGCATCACGTCACGGCCCAGAACGGCAACGTGCTCTGGGCCTTGCCGACCCATCTCCTTGCGGCGTTCCTCCTGGGACGCTCGGCGAGCACAGCGTGGCTGCGGGGCTATCTGGTGCTCTCAGGTGCGCTGATCCTGGTGGCCTGGATGGGCGGATTGGCCTCCTGGCTCCAGCCCATGCCGGCGCTGCTGCAGCTGCTGCTGCCGTGGTTGGGATGCCGGCTCTTGTGGCGCGGCCTGGGTGCTACCCAGGCGATCCCCGCGAACGCCGGTTGAGTCGCCCCCAAGCGCAGCGAGCGAGGTACATTCGTTGGCTGGGTCATCGTCAGCAATCCCCCGAGAGGGCCCGGACCGTGACGTCGCCCATGCATCGATTCGCCGAACTCGCCGCCCTGGCGTGCACTGTCGCCCTGGCCCTCGCAGGTGCCTCCAGCGCTGGGCTGGCTCAGGCTCCGGCGGCTCCCCTCGTGCCGTTGCAGCCCAAGATGGTGAACGCGGGTCCCGCCGACATCGTCAGCGGCGTGGTGCGCCTGCCCGACCCGTCCCAGGTGGCCCACAGCTCGCAGTCGGCCTTGCTGCCCGTGCGCTTCGACGACGGGGGACGGTGGTCTGTCGCGGTGCCCGCGGAAGGCTTCGGCGAGCTGTCCCTGGTGCCCTTGTCCCCCGAGGCGCAGCAGTGGCGGATCACCCTGGCAGAGCCTGGTCAGCCGCCCCGTACGCTGGCGTCTTGGCTGGACGAACGTCGAGCGTCGAGCACCACCGGGCCCCTGGGTGTGCTCCCCGGCCCGTGGGCCACCCGCTGGGATCTGGCCACCGACCGCATGGGCTCGTGGACGATCACCATCGGGCATCGTCCCGGCGCGGCCGATGGTCTGCTGCTGCTCGGCGGCACCGGCCCGGCTCGTCTGGTGAGCCACACCACGTCATGGCGCCTGACCAGCGATCGCTCTGTGGGGCTGGTGGTCTTCAGTCCCGGGGGACAGCTGCTCGCTGCTGAAGCCACGGTGTCGGTGTTCGGTTCGCCCGTCTCCTGGCCCCTCGCCGACGACGGGAAGCACGGAGACGGCGGGGCGGACGACGGCGTGTTCGGCATGGTCTTGCCTCCCCTGCCGGCCGGCGAGGTGCACGTCTCCATCGTGGGACGAGGTGTGGGGCAGGACGGCCTGCCCTTCTTGCGCACCACCGAGCACTTGCTGGCCATCGCCGACCCCGTGCTGCAACTCACCGGCGCGGTGAGCTGCCGCGTCGAGGGAGATGACCGTCTGGCCTTCGACTTGGGCGCGACGCTGGTGGGCCCAGCCAAGCCCGTGCACGTCTCGGCGGAGGTATGGACTGCTGATGGGGCGCAGGCGGTGGCCCCTCGCGGCCATCGTCCGGGGACCCGGGCTTCTGCGCCCGCGGCAGCCGTGGCAGCCGAGGCACCGGTCGCCCCAGTGGCCCCGGTAGGCTGGATGAGCACCATGGCCACCCCGAAGGCCGACGGCACGTTGAGCCTCTCACTGCACGGCGCCTGGCTGGCTCGGGCCGGTGCGGGCCAGCAGCTGCTCCTGCGCAACCTGCGCGTGCAGGACGTGAACACCCACGCCGTCCTCGACCTGCTCGCCGACACGCCCGTGTTCGCGGCGCAACTGCCGGACGCGGCCCTGCAGCCCGCCCCCGCCAACATCACGTCGGCCATGTTCACGGGCGTCTCGGGCTTGTCCCTGGTGGCCGCGGTGCCCGGCGGCTCGGCTGAACCTGGCCTCGGACGACGCCCCCGCGACACCAGCGCCGTGGTGGGAGCGGGTGGTCCCATGGGCCCGCTGAATCCACCTGAGCGAGCGCTGCTGCTGGTCCACGGCTACTGCTCCTCGCCGGTCTGGCCGCCCGCTGACTTCACCGGCCAGAAGCTGATCTTCGAGGATCTGAACGCGAACCGCAGTCACGACGAGTTTGCCCAGCTCATCGCGGCTCTGGGAGCCCCCCTGGATTCGTTCGGCGTGGTGGCCCACAGCCAGGGTGGTCCGGCGTCGTTGCACCTGCTCACCTACTACACCAGCGGACTCGACTTCGCCGTGGGCGGGCTGCGCATCCAGTCGCTGGGTTCGCCGTACCTGGGCACACCCCTGGCCGGGTCCCTCGGTGGCATCGGGCAGGTGTTCGGTGTGGGCTGCGGCTCGAACACCGATCTGTCCGAGTCGGGCGCGGCCCTGTGGGCGGCGGGCATCCCCAGCTGGGCCCGGGCCGAGGTTACCGCCTACACCACATCGTTCTCCGGCTTCTGGTGCGACTTCGTGACCAACCTGGTGCTCGACAACCCGGAAGACGGCGTCACCGAGCTCGACCTGGCCCTGCTCAGCGGCATGAACGTGATGCCCCATTTCGTGGGGCAGTGTCACACCACGGGAATGTCCGACCCGGCCCAGTACAAGGACAGCGGTCGCAACGCCGTCATGAACGCCGCCGCGGCCCGCTGACCCCGCCCTTTTCTGAACACCGGCCAGCCACCCTGTCGGCTGGACGGGGCCGGCGCGCTACCATGCGCCGCCTGCCGGCCTGCGGCAGAGCGTTCCCCGGCCTGAGATGTGACCAGCGGCATGACAGCGACGACTCCCCCCGTGTTCATTCTCGGCATCGCCGGGGGCAGCGGATCGGGCAAGACCACTCTGGCCCGCCAGCTGATGGACCGTGTGGGTGACGATCGCGTAGTGTCGTTGGCCCACGACAGCTACTACCGCGATCTGAACGGCGCCGACCCCGCGGACTACAATTTCGACCATCCCGATGCGTTGGAGACGTCGCTGCTGGTGCAGCAGCTCAACTCACTGCGCAACGGTGACGGCGTCGATGTCCCCGTCTACGATTTCGCCACCCATAGCCGCAGCGACAGCACCGAGCGCGTCGAGCCCCGGCGGGTGATCATCGTCGAAGGCATCCTCCTGCTGGTGGACGAGGCCCTGCGAGACCAGGTCGACCTGCGGGTCTTCGTGGACATCGACGCCGAGGTGCGCCTGTCTCGCCGCATGCGCCGAGATACCGAAGAGCGGGGTCGCACCCAGGACGACGTGCTGCGTCAGTACGAAGCCACCGTGCGCCCCATGCACGAGCGCTTCGTGGAGTCGAGCAAGCACCACGCCCACATCATCATCCCCGAGAACGGGCTCGGCGGGCCGGTGGTTGAGGTGCTCGAAGCGTGGATCGAAGGGCTGCTCACTCCACCTGACGAGCGGTGATCAGGCCGAGTTGCTCGGCTTGCTCCAGACCCAGGGGGCGGCCCGTGGCAGCGTCCATCCAGAGCGTGCTCTCTACCGCGCCGGAGCCGTCGTCGGCGCTGGACGAGAGGCCGTAGGCCCGGGCCAGGTTGTCTCCCGCGCCCGTGGTGACGGTGAGGTCGTCGAGGCGGCGCACGGAGAGCGTGGTGCGGGACAGCTCCACCGTCTGGCTCAGGTCGACGGAGAGGCGGGGCAGGGTCAGTGACTCGCCCACGGCCAGGGGGGCGATCAGCTCCCAGAGTCGGCCTTCGGTGGTGAGCGTGGGCAGGGAGATCATGACCTCGTCGCTCAGGGGCTGCTCAATGGCCAGGTCGTCGTAGAGGCCGGTTCCCGTGAGCCGCAACACGCCCGCTGTGCGTTCAAAGGAGGCCACGCCTCGCCCGCCTGCCAGCTGCACAGTGGCGGTGATCTGCTCGTCGGTGCCCCGGCCCCGGTGTTGCACGATCTCGAAGGACAGCTGCCAGCTCGGGTCGTAGCCCAGCTGGGTGATCACGTCGCGACCGTCTTCGCTGAAGGCGCTGCGCTCCACGGCGAGGAGCAGATCATTGTTGAAGCGCACTTCGTAGCGGGCCTGGGGGCCGCCCAGGTCAGGGGCTGTGCTGAAGGGTGCCAGATAATCGGGTGGCGTCTCGTAGCTCAGCGCCAGCTGTTCGAGCTGGGCGCGCAGGGTGGCTTCGGTGTACCAGCGACCGGCGGCCATGACACCGCTCCGTTGTCGCAGGGCGGCCACGTCGGCGAGGGGGTCGGCGGCCAGTAGCAGCAGGTCGGCGGCCTGGCCCACGGCGATGGTGCCCACGGGCCGGTCGTCGCGCAGGAATCGTGCCGCCTCCCGTGTGCCCGCAGAGAGTGCCTCATAAGGCGTGAGGCCAGCGGCCACCAGCAAGGCCAGCTCTTCGTGAATGGAGAAGCCCGGGATCACGAAGGGGTTGGGAGTGTCCGTGCCCAGCAGCAAGGGCGCCCCGGCTTCGTGAAGAGCTGCCACGATCCGTCGGCGGGTGAGGTCCGTGGCGCGCAGGTCAGCGTAGTCGTCGTCGGTCATCTGCGACGTGCGAAAGTCGGCGCCAGGGTCCCACGTGGAGCGGGTCGACGGCGAGACATAGCGCATCTCCGGGGCGGCGAGCAGCTGGTGCGCTTCGTCCACGCCCACGATCTTGGCGTAGACCAGCAGGGTGGGGCAGTTCCAGCTGCCGGACGCGGCGACTTCATCTGCGATCTGGTGCAGGGCCGCGTCGGAGACCTGTGGCAGGCTCCAGCGTTGGGCCAGGGACAGCTGGGCCGCGTCTCGGGCGCTCGCCCCGTCGGCCACGCGCAGGGCCTCGAAGAAGCCGGTGAGATGCTCGATGGAGTCTTGCCCCACGGCGAGGGCGTGGTGCAGGCCCACAGCGTCGGGGACGTGTCCACAGACCAACAGCCCTGCTTCACGAGAGGCCTGGACAATGGCCTCATAGACGTCACTGCTGAGCCGGCTGTAGACCTTGATGAAGTCGTACCCCGCGGCCTTCTGCTCGGCCACCGAGACGCGAGCGGCGTCGACGTCATCAAGGGCCAGGCTGCCGTTCCAGAGGGGCGGGACCCCGTCCATGATCGGGCCCGTGGTGAGGATGTTCGGCCCGACGATCTCTCCAGCGGCGACCCGCTCGGCCATGGCGAAGTGCAGCGGCGCGCCCCACATGTTGCGCACGGTGGTGACACCGTTGGCCACGAAGAGCAGCAGCTCGTCCTCGCCCCACACGTGCACGTGGCCGTCGGTGAGGCCGGGCATGAGCCACTGCCCGCGGCCCTCGATGCGCCGAGCGTCATCGGGGATCTCGATCTCGCCCAGGGGACCGACCGAGACGATGCGATCGCCGCGCACCACCACGGTCTGGTGAGGCCGCTCGCCCTCGTCGACCATGGCCACCAGGGTGACGTCGATGAACGCGGTCGCGGCCGGTTCGTCGCCAGCGAGCCTGCTATGAGTCGAGGGGCCGAGGGGCGCAGCAAGAAGGCGCGGTGGAGCGGGCGTGTGGGCGCAGACTGTCCCCATCAGGAGAATCAGCGCGCTGAGCGAGGACAGGGGCTGGCGGTCTGGGGAGATCACGGGGCAACCTCGACTAGGCCTTGATCATCACCCGGCTCGGGGTCGCCACCACCCCATCGCAGGGGACCAGCGAGGCCAGGAACAGTCCCTGGCCAAAGGTGAACGCGGCCATGAAGTCGCCAGCTGCCAGGTCAGGCTTGTCGAAGGACTTGGGCCCTCGGGAGGCGAGCTGCGCACGCCTTGCTGCCAAGGCGCCCCAGCCCGTGGTCAGGAGCAAGGCGAGAAGTGCACTGGAAAAGAGCGCAACGTGTGACACGCCGAGGGAGCGGTCCTGCATGGCGAAGTCTCATCCGGGAGAGTGCATTCGGCACGATCGGGGAGGCCAGTGTAGCAGGGGCTGGCGGGGGTGCCGGGGGCATCGTCAGCCCTGGAAACCCGTCGCTCACGGGAGCGGCTGGCGTCTCGACACTGCCGTCCCGAGCCCACTCTCCGCGCAGGCTGTCAGGCCAACGGCGGTGGCCGCGAGCGCCACCGCGATCGGGACAGCTCGAGCATGGCTCGGCAGACCGCCTGGGCCATGGAGTCGCCTTCGCTGCTGATGCGATCGTGAGGCCGGCGCCAGAGGGTCACGGCATGATTCGCGGCCCCGGCCTGCACCTGGATCGTGCAGTGCCAGCCATCGGTCAGGATGCGGCGCAGGGCCAGGGACGCTGCTCGGGGATCGGTGGCGAAGATGGGCGCCGCAGTCTGCTCCCACTCACTCGCTTCGGGGCGGGTGGGCCGGAGCCACTGCACGCCGTCGGGCCGCCAGCCCATCACCTCGGTGGCCACGGCCGCCGAGAGGGCCTCTGAATCGAGGTCGGTGACACCTCGGCTGGTGGAGACCACCAGGGGGCGCTCGTCATGGTGAGCAGCGGTGGGCTGTGCAGGGGAGTTTCCTGGCTCAAGCGCCGGCATGGCAGCCTCAGGATGTCGGGGGGGGGGGCGGCCCCGCCCGGGGAAGAGAGGGCAGGGCCGACACAGGCGAAATGAGTCGCCATTCCCACTACAGCGAGGAACGGGTGGGTACCGAACTCGAATCGTTGATTAGGCGAGAGAGCGCGTCTCCGCCTGGGGCTGAGCTGGGTGCCGTGGGGCGGCAAGTGCCCCGGAGCTTCAGCGAAAACGGACGGCCCAGAGGGCTGCTTCCGTCAGAGCTGGCACATGGGCCGGATCACCGGGGTCGAGGTCAGCGGCAAGAATGCGCTGGCGGTCGCCACCGGTCATCCAGAACCGTGAGCCGTCCGACGCAGCTTGCGGACGCGGGCGAGTGTCGCCCTCCGTCGGCTCCCAGGGGTGCTCCCGAGAGGCGAGGCGGTCTGCAAGCCAGGCCCCATCCTCGGCGGCGTCAGGGTCTGCCTCCAGATCGAGATCGGCCGCCAGGGGTGAGAGCCCCGCACCCGCCGCGAGCCACCCGTGGCCTCCGTCGGCGTAGGTCATCAGCGGTGCCCGCTGTTCTGCGTCGAGAGCCAGGTCGCCGGTGAGCAGCACGGCCAGGGCGGCGTCCCGCAGGGCCATGAGCGACACGGGATCGCCGTGGGGATCGATGACCTGGCAGGTGAGGCCCTCTTGCACCAGCTGCTCGGCGAGTTGTTCTGCAACGGCGCGGGTGTTGTCGTCAGCAGCGATGACCACCAAGGGCGCCGCGGTCGGTCCCGGGCGCTCGATGAGCGTGTAGAAACCCTCGTCGTGGAGCAGCGGACGACCATCGAGCGAACGCACGCCCGGGGCAGAGAGGGCATGGACGTAGCCCTCGGCCAGACCCTCGATGAGCAGCTCGGCGGAGAGTCCGTCCGCGGCCACGGTGACGGCGGCGATGTCCAGATCCCACGGGTCGGTCTCGTCGCTGCCGTAGTCAGAGTGCAGACGATAGGTGAAGCGCCGAGCGGCCCAGGACTTCGGATCGCTCGCGGTGGCCGGATCGACCGGCTCGGTGAAGCTTACGGAGAAGCCCTGAGGACGGGCCTCGATGGCGAGCATCTCAAAGGGCGTGACGCCGGTGTAGACCAGCCGTTGCAGTCCGAACGACTTCTCGCCGAGCGATGGCCAGCCCCGGTCGGAAGCTCCGGCGATCAAGCTGCCGTCGCTGGCGAAGCTGACCCGGATGACGCCGGATGCCAGGCCGCGGCGAAACGGGAAACACGCCCCCTGCCAGTGCCCTTCGACCTGTTCCAGGGCAACGCGCAGGATCGACGCCTGGTACTGATCGCCCACGAAGAGCTGCCCGGTGAAGGGCCCGAAGGCACCGTCGGTCCCGTCCCAGCAGAAGCCGGAGGGCGAGCGACCCATGACGTCATAGGGGAACCACACGGCGGGCAGGGCGAAGTTGTCGATGTCCGCCGCGGCCAAGGCCATGAGCGTGCCATCGGGGAGCTCGCCCGGATGGGCCACGGTCGACGCCGGGAGATCGCACGAATCGATGCCCCAAGGGTGTCCATGAAAGCTGCCGGGGGAGAGCAGGCTGAGCTTGCTGGCTCCGCACCACTCGCCCTGGTTGTCGGTGTAGAAGACGTCTCCCCAAGGGCTGGTGGCCACGCCGGCGGGGGAGCGCAGCCCGGCGCACACCGGTGTCATGGTGCCGTCGTCATCGATGGTGACGGCCCAGCCCCGCCAATCGACAGACCCGAACGGCTCGTTGTCGAAGGGACGATTGAGGGTCACCCAGAGCTTGCCGTCGCCGCCGCGAGTGGGGCCGAAGGCGTACTCGTGATAGCTGCCGGAGATCTCCCAGTCGTCGCAGACCGTGCGGTAGTGATCCGCCACTCCGTCACCGTTGCGGTCAGAGAGGGCGCTGAGTTCGCCCCGCTGCGCCACCAGGATCTCTCCGTCGTCGCCCGGCAGCAGCCCCAGGGGTTCGGCGAGACCGTCGGCCCAGAGCGACCACTGCGGATCCTCGGACAAGGGATCGTCGAGGGCCCACAGATCACCCCGCCGGGTGCAGACCAGCAGGCGACCGTCTGCGAGCGGGAGCAGCCCGCCCACTTCGAGCACCACGCCTTCGGGGATGGGCACGTCCACCAGGGCGTAGTGGTCGCTCTCCACAGGGTCGGCCACGGTGAGCAGCGTGGCGCACAGGGCGCAGAGCAGGGCGGCGATCACCAGTTCAGCTCCACCTTGAGGGTCAGTCCGTCGCGGGTCATGGGCACGGGCGCGACGAGCAGCTCGGCGCCGCCCGGTGTCATGCGCACAGACGCATCGCCAGCATGGACGATCACGGTCAGCCCGTCAGCGCAGACGAAGCGCCGCTGGTCGTCGGTGGTGATCTGCTCGGCCACCGCGGCTCGCAGTACGTGGTGCTTGGCTTCGGGTCCCCGCAAGGTGAATTGGCGCACGAGCCGGCCCCCGTCGGCGGCGATGATCGGTGTGTACGATTCTTCGACGCTGACGCCGTCCCGGCCATAGAGAAACGTGGGTTGCCCGTGAACGTCCCGGCGATGTCCGGACAGCCGCCAACCCTCGGCACGGCCAGGGCGCTCGGGCCAGGGTTGCTCGTCGGCGCGGGCCAGGGCGGGGCCCGGTGGCAGGTCTCTGCTCTGGGCGTCGCCGGGCTGCTGCAGTTGTCCCGCGCGCCCTCGCCAGGTGCCTTCGAGGTTCAGGAAGTCACCGCGCCAGATCTTGCCCAGGCGCACATTCGCCAGATCGAAAGCCAGGCTGATGCGCTCGGGGTAACCCACGGCGAGCACTCGGGCCGACAGTCCCTCCATGAAGAGGGAGACCAGGCGCGGGCGGTCGATGGGCAGCAGCTCGTAGCTGGCCCGGTCGACAACGAGACCGACGGGCAGGGGCAGGTCGTCCCCCAGGGAGAGGTAGGCCCACAGGGCGTCGATCTGGGTCTGGGCGTCGCCGTCGAAGACCGTGGTGAGCACCGAGCGGCCGCCCTCGTAGTAGCTGGGCATGCGCGTGCCCGGGCGTTGGGCCAAGGGCTCGGCCATCCACAGGTCGAAGGCCTCGCGGGTGAGGCGTTGCGTCGTGAGGGCCAGGTCGATGCCGGGCAGGCTGGGCCCCCTGTGTCCGGCCACGTCGTGACAGGCGATGCAGCTCAGGCCGTCGCTGCCCAGCAGCTCGCGACCGGCGGAGATGAGGTCTTCGGGGGAGACGTTCCGTGCCGTGTCTGTGCTCGAAGGGTTGGCTGAGGACTCAGCGGCGACTGCGGCCTGGCGTGCGGGCGCGCGGTCCGCTGCGGGCAGGGCGGCGATGAGCGCTGCGGCTGTGGGCCCGAAGCGGGGCATGCGCGCCCGCATGGTCGGGCGCACGCTGGTGCCCTCGCTGATGACCTTGTGCAGCCAGTCCGGGCTCAGCCGTCGTCCCACGGCGGTCAGGTCGGGGGGCAGGCGGCCCTCGTCGCCCAGGTCGGCGGTGCTGGTGAACGCGGCGCGGACATCTCCCGTGGGGCCCCGGTGCGCACCTCGGGAATGACAGGACAGACAGGCGAGCTGCTCCATGGTGCGCTCGACCTTCTCGGTTGGCTCCAGCGGCACCGCGAGGCTGCGGCGGTGAGCCAACACGTCCCGCAGGGCCTGGCGCTCGTCGGGGTTGAAGCGGTAGTCGGGCAGGCGCTTGGGCACGGTCTCGGAGAGGCAGCCGTCTGACAGGTCGGTCAGGTCAGCGAAGGCAGGGGCGCTCTTGGATGTGAGGCCTGGCAGCTCATGGCAGGACGCACAGCGCAGCTGCTGAAACCATATGCGTCCCCAGGTGGCCTTCCAGCTGTCGGGTGATTCGGGCTCGTGATCGAGGGGGGCGTAGCGTAGCGCCGTGTGGCGCAGCTCGCTCGTGGTGAAGGGCCTGGGTGCGCCGTCCTCGTGCCCGTCCACTCTATCGATGAAGCCCGCCGCGAGCAGCTCGTCACCTCCCGCCTCGAACATCTCGATGCGCAGGGGCTGCCATCCCGCTGCCAGTGCGATCGAGCCGATCGCCTGCTGGGCGCCGTGGAGGCCGTCGTTGTCCACCACCAGCTGCTCGCCGATCCAGAGCCGTGAGCCGTCGTCAGACTCTGTGAAGAACTGCACGTCTCCCGGCTTAGCGATGAGCACTTCGCCCTCGAAGACCAGTCCGAACTGCTCACTCCGTGTGGCCGGGGACACGTCGATGTGCTGGGCGACGCCGACGCGCACAGGCTTCAGCCCAGAGAAGTCGGGCAGCTGCTCGGGACCTTGCTGAAACTCGTAGGCGAAGACCTGCAGCCCCGGTTGGGTCAGGACTTCTGTGGGACCGTCGGCGAACTGCTCACGGAGCAGCCACGCAGCCAGGGCCATGCACTCGTCGCCGCTGAGCTGCATGGCAGGCATGAGGCCGGAGGGCCGGGTGTGGGTGGGGTCGGCGAGAAATGCGGCCAGGGTGGGCAGGTTCGTCTTGCGTGCCAGGGAGCCGTCGACGCCATTCCCGTGGCAGGCGCGGCAGCCGAGAGTTGAGAACAGCTGCTCACCTCGAGCCACGTCCCAATCGTCGGTGCGGGTCTCGGCCACGGTGAAGCCGCCGCCGAGGGTCATCAGATAGTGGGTGATGTCGTCAGCGATGCTTGCCCGCTTGTCTGCGTCGAAGCCAGCGAGCACGTCGGGCATGCGCGTGGACGGGCGCAGGCTGTGGGGCGAGGTGACCCAGTCCCGCAACCAATGGGGAGAGGCTCGCCAACCGATACCGGCCAGGTTCGGGGCAGCTGATGGCGCCAGGCGGTCGAGGACCACGCCGTCTGCTTGATGGCAAGCATCGCAGTGGGCGGCGGCCATGAGCAGCTCGCCTTCACGATGCACCCAGGCCCGCTCGCTCTCGGTGAGCGGTGGTGCGTCCGTCAGCAACAGGCCACAGCTCACGAGCAGGCACAGTGCGATGAGCCCTGCAAGGACCATGATCTTCGACATGCGACGCGCTCCGCCCGGTGCTGACCGTGGGGCATCATGCCAAAGCGGGCCGAGCCGTGGGGGTCGCGAGCCGATGCCGTCACGAGTCGACGACAAGTCGCCGCTATGATCTGCGGCTTCATCGTCCCGCGAGGTACCCCATGCTCTTGTTCTTCTGCAGTCTGTTCGTGGCTTGCGTGACTTCGGCGCCCCTGTTGCCCCTCGCGGGTTGGAGCGACGAGTGGGACGTGAACGCCGGGCAAGGGCAGCCCATCGCCTTCGATCAGGTCTTCGACAACGGCACCTGGATGAGCGTGGATGTCTCCCCGGATGGCCAACGGCTGGTCTTTGATCTGCTGGGGCAGCTCTTCGAGTTGCCCATCGCTGGCGGGGAGGCCAGGGCGCTGACAGAGGGCCGGGGCTGGAACATGTTTCCTCGTTACTCGCCTGACGGCAGCACCATCGCCTTCACGTCAGATCGAGGCGGACACAACGACCTGTGGACCTACGCTCTGAAAGACGGTGCCCTGGCCAATGTGAGCGGCGAGCAGCTGCCAACATTTCAGGGCACATGGAGCGCGGACGGCCGCGCCCTCTACGGCACGGCGTTGAACAAGAAGGTGCGCTTTCCTGCGTCGCGCTACGGCTTGTTGGGCAGCAAGCAGGTGTTGATCCCGCCCAACGGGCGCTCTCCGGTGAACCACCTGCAGGAGAACCCGGCGGACGGTCTGCTCTACTTCGTGCACAACGATCGCAACCTGCCCAAGAGCGGTCCGCGGGTGAAGACCTGGGATCTGCAGACAGGCGAGATCGCCGTGGTGGTCGACCGTCCCGGCGGTGCAGCGGCGGCGCGCTTGTCCCCCGAAGGAGCACGCTTGGCCTACGTGCATCGAGACGATCAGGACACCGTGTTGGTGGTGCGGGATCTACGCAGCGGCGTCGACCGCGAGGTGCGCCGAGGTCTCGACCGGGGACGGTTCGACTCGGCGGGCTTCTATGGCTGCTATCCCAACATCGCCTGGCATCCCGATGGGGGCAGCCTGGTGCTGTCCCTCGGTGGCAAGCTGGTGCAAGTCGACGTGCAGAGTGGAGAGAGCCGCGAGATCTCTTTTCGAGCCCGGGTGGTTCGCGAGCTCGACGAGACCCTGCGCTTTCCCCTGGAGCTGCCCACCGAGGGGCGGACGGCAGCGCGCAGTTACCGCTGGGCGCAACGCACGCCCCAGGGAGTGGTGTTCGAGTCGCTGGGTGACCTCTGGCGGCTCGACGGGCAAGGCCAGCCCATCAACCTGACGCGCTCGGCGGCTCACGACACGAGCCCGCTCCTCGTGGCTGATCCCACGGCCGAGAGCGGCGAGTCGCTGGTGTTCGCTCGCTGGACCGACGACAGGTTGGGTGGGCTGATGAGGGCTCGTCTCCCTGCAGGCGAAGATGTCGGGGCGCCGCTGCAGGCCACGGAACTCCTGGTCGCCCAAGACGGTCGGCCCGGCGCCCCGCTGCAGTCTCAGCTCGGTGCTCTGGCAGCCGACCGCTCCGGTACGGGCGCTCTGGCCCTGCTCGTGGGCGCCAGCGATCTTCGGCGGGGGACGCACATCGAGAGCCAGACGGCCTTCGAGCTGCTGCTGGTAGAGCCCGTGGACACGTCGGACACGGTGCAGGCAGAGCAGCTCACGGACGTGACCTGGACGGGCAATCGCTACTCCCATCGGCCGCCGTCGATCCTGCCAGACGTAGCAGGAGGCGTGGTCTACTTCACCGAGTTCGAGAACGACCAGCTGCAGCTCAAGCGCATCGGCATCGATGGTCACGACGAGCAGGTGCTGTACGTGTTCCCCCACGCGACCCGGGCCGTGGTCTCTCCCGACCTGTCGTTCATCGCCTACCGGGAGTACCACCGCAGCTGGCTCACTCCCTTCGAGTGGGTCGGCCAGAAGGTCACGGTCTCTGCAGCGGATGGCGAGGGCACTTCGTTCAGGGTCGATGGCGAGGACGGAGACTTCATGGAGTTCGGGGACGGCGGCCGGACCCTGTGCTGGACCCGCGGCTCCGGCTTCTTCGAAAAGGACGTCGCCGAGATCGTGAGCGGAGGCCTGAATCGCCGACGCACCGACCTGAGCCTGTCGTACGAAGTGGCCGTCCCCGAGCAGATCGTGGCGCTGACCGACGTGACCGTGTTGACCATGGACGGCGACGACCGGGTGCTCGAAGGCGCCTCCGTACTCATGGAGGGAAACCGCATCAGCGCGTTGGGCAGCGATGTGTTGATCCCCGACGGCACCCTGCGCTACGAGCTGCCCGGCCAGGTGGTGTTTCCTGGGATGTTCGACGCTCACGGGCACTACGGCAGCCCCATCAGCGCGCTCAACGTGATCGAGCAGCGCCCCTACGGTCTGGCGGCCAACCTGGCCTACGGCGTGACCACCATGTACGACGTGTACGGCACCACGCAGAAGGACTTCTGGCTGTCGGACATGCTCCGCGCGGGCAAGATCACGGGCCCCCGGCTGTTCTCCGTGGGCGACCCCATGTTCGGCACGAAGTACCGCACCAAGATGCACCGGCCCAATGGCTCTCTCGACGACATGCTGGAGCAGGCGCGGTTCAACAAGGCCCACGGGGCCACGGCGCTGAAAGACTATTCGAACCATTCACGGGCCGCCCGGCAGCAGCTGGCCGCCGCCTGCCGCGCTGAAGGTCTCAACCTGGTCACCGAGTCGTTCGGCAATCCGCAGATGAACCTGACCCAGGTCATCGATGGCTTCACGGGCCTTGAGCACACCATGGGCCTCGAAGACCTGTACGACGACGTGCTGGCCTTGTTCGCCGCCACCGAGGTGGGCATGACGCCGACCTTGATCGTGGTCTACAACGGCCCGGGTGGCGAGCAGTGGTTCCATTCTCGGGAGCGTCTCTGGGAGGACGAGAAGCTGCTGCACTGGTTCACCAAGGAAGAGCTGCTGAAGTACCGGCGGCCGACCCACTACTTCGACGACGACTGGAGCATTCCGCGCATGGGCGTGGCCCTGCGCAAGCTCCACGAGGCAGGGGTGAGCCTGCAGCTGGGGGCCCACGGCCAGATGATGGGACTGGGTGCCCACTGGGAGCTGGAGCTGTTCGTGCAGGCGGGGTTCACTCCGCTGGAGGCCCTGCACTTCGCCACCATCAATGGTTTTCGCCACCACGGTCTCGACCATGAGCTGGGTTCGATCGAGGTGGGCAAGCTGGCCGACATGGTCATCGTCTCGGCTGACCCCCGGGACGATATCCGCAACACCCGCGCGATCACCATGGTGATCAAGAACGGCGAG
>Ga0114933_10003141_pt1 | contig 16408 bp, 16 predicted proteins | sample 4SBtaG_FD_89691 | JGI IMG/M metagenome (GOLD analysis project Ga0114933, IMG submission 89691) | Deep subsurface microbial communities from Kolumbo volcano to uncover new lineages of life (NeLLi) - 4SBTROV12_W25 metaG | ecosystem: Environmental > Aquatic > Marine > Volcanic | place: Kolumbo... | reverse complement strand
CAGAGCTCTGGCGAAAATTCGAACTCCGCCAATCGCCAATAGAGACAACACCCAGTTAATCAATATTACCGAACGAGGAATACCATCAACAGCCGCCATAAAGCCAACAACGCCCCACACTAACGCATAAAGAGACACCGCCTGTACAATTGCCCAAAGCGCTTTGAAACCAATATAACGAATCACTGCACGATACAAGCCAAAACGCACAAAAATAATGCTGGCAATCACTGGTGCACTAAATATCACCCAAACTAAATCACTCTGTGGAAAATACCAATAACCAAGGCGAATTGAGAACGATGCCAATAATATTGACACCAGTAAAACAGCATCAACTAACAGCATGATTAACTGTTTTTTAATTCTTGATAAAGTTAACAACTGATCAATCAATGTGAAACTCCATCTCGTTTAACTACTTTTAAAAAGGTCGTCCATAATATTTTCATATCAAACCAAAAAGATTGACGATTTAAATACTCTAAATCTAAAGCTACCTTATCAGGAATTGACAATTCATCCCTGCCATTAACTTGAGCCCAGCCTGTAATACCAGGCAATAATTTATCCACTCCCTTTTCAGCACGCAAGGCAATCAAATCATCTTGATTGAATAATGCAGGACGTGGCCCTACAAAGCTCATATCACCTTTTAAAACGGAAAACAATTGCGGAAGCTCATCTAAACTTGAACTTCGCAAAAAACCACCAATAGGAGATAAATACGCATCTGGATTATCTAATAGGTGGGTTGCTACGGCAGGAGTATCTACTTTCATAGATCGAAACTTAGGCATTTTAAAAATTATGTTATTCATTCCAACCCTGTCGGACCAATAAAGTACAGCGCCCCTAGATGTCATTTTAATTAACAAAATCAATAGAAATATTGGAATTAATAACAAAAGAACAATAATAAGCGCCAATAATAAGTCTGAAAATCTTTTCATTTATAAATCTTTCGCAATTTTTTTCAACTGCTTATCCATTGTAATAATTGGCTGCCAGTTCAATAATTCTTTAGCCTTGGAATTATCGACTTGTAACGAATCAAATAGGCTCTCTGCAATATTGCCCCTACCAATCACTCTGAAAATAAACTGCAAAGTGCTTACTGGAATTGGTAATAATATAGTCTTACTTCTAACTGCCTTTGACACCTTTCTCAAAAACTGACTTGTAGAGACATCCTCTCCATCTGAAACCAAAAAAACTTGATTGCATGCTAATGGCGTATCTTTATAATTTATGCAGTGAATAATAAAGTCTGTCAAATTATCCAATGCTATAAAAGAACGCTTATTTTTAATCAGTCCAAATGGCAAAGGAACCCCTTTAAGAATCCATTTTAGTAGAGTGTTAAAATTTCCAGGTGCATTTGAACCATAAACTAAAGGAGGCCTTACGACTACAACATCCATATCAACCTCTTCAGATAAACTCAACAACCTCTGCTCAGCCTCATATTTAGAAATTGCATAATCTGCCACAGGGTTTGGCTTATCCCTTTCAATAAACGGCTTACTATTTTGATTTCCATTTACGCCAATTGAACTTAAAAAAATAAACCTTTTTACCTTAGATTTTGCAGCTATTTTTGCAAGCGACAAAGTAGCATCTCTATTTACTCTTCTAAACTCAGCTAAAGAGCTAGTCGAGTCATCAACCATCATATGTGCCCGTCCTGCCATATGAACTACTACATCTGTATTTTCTAATACACTTTCTAAAGTTTTTCCCAGTTTGCCATTTTCATTCAGGCACCCTATATCACCCTTAATAGGGAGATCTATTGAATCCAAACAATCACAATCAGACCTTGATATGGCCGATATAAAATTTTCAGTATTAGCAATCGATTTGAGCAATGCGCTTCCTATAAAACCAGATCCACCGGTTACAAAAATTCTCATATTTAGCGACCTACACTTAAGACACTTTTTACGACATAAGAAAACATATTTAAGGATTGAGTCTGAGAGTATTTCTGAATCAAAACTTCTCTTGAGCTAGCAATTTTACCTTTCCAGCGACCTTCTGCAATTTTATCAATCAAATGCGCTAATTTTTTTGGATTTTTTGGCTCACAATACCATCCAATTTTATCTTCTGTCACTACTCTCGCTATTTCAGAATTAGCGTCCATGACAGCAAGGATTGGCTTATCAAAACACATAGAGAAATATGCCTTACTTGGAACACCAAGCCCATACATTCCACTATCCAGTGTCACAAAAGCCGCATCACAAGAGGCTAAACAAGAATTTCTGTCCTCCTCAGAAACCTCTCCGCCATAAAAAATATTTATGTTGCTGTTGTCCCCTATAAAATCTGTCAGCATGTCTAAATAAGCCCCACCACCAAAGAATAAGAAAACAGCATTTCTATTTTTTGTTAATTCAATAGATTGCAACAAATTATCAATACCTTGCAATCTGCCAATATTTCCAAAAAATTGAAAAACTACACTATCACCGTGAAAACTAAAACCCTTACTAGATAAAAAATCCAATTTCTTATAAGGTAAAAATTCATTATCATCGGCCCAATTATTGATTAGCACTATATTATCCTTTCTTGCAATCTTTTTGCCCATGATATCGCTCATATCACGGCCAATAACAACTAATTTATCTGGTTTGGAGTATATATTCTTGTAAATTTTATTAAGAATTCTATATGAAATTTTCTTCTTAGAATCTAGAATACCTGCGGGTATTAAGTTATCTGGAAATACATCATGAACCAATAAGATCCATTTAAAACCGAAAATTTTCTTTAGAATATACAAAATAAACAATAACAAAGTGGGGTTTGTACCAGACAGCACTACATTATCTTTTTTTACAAGCTTGGCTAAGACGCTAAAAAAACGTATCGACAAGATTACTTGACCTAAAATTCTTGTAATCAAAGAATTTTTACCAAAGGGTGAGGATTTTATGGGAATCGCATGGCATTTTTCACACACAATACTGTTATTTTTGTCATTTGGATAAATAACTTTTAGAGAAAAGTTATCATGTGCTAGTTTGTTAATAATTTCAGACCAGTAATAACCAGTTGTATTTTGCTCCTTAGAAATAAACTCAGACACAATTATTACATCGCTCATGTTAATATTTCTTCCAAACCACTCGATTTACATAGTCAATGTAACTATGAATTATTCGTACCACCTTATCTGATACGTTAGGCATAGAATAATCATATACTTGCCTGATTAATCTAACAGAGCTTCTTGGCTGGGACTCTAATATAGCCAATCCTTGCATGATTCGCTCACTTCCAAGACCTGTCATAATAACTGCAGCTTCTTCCATTCCCTCTGGCCTTTCATGTGCTTCACGTAAATTCAACGCTGGAAAATTCATAATGGAAGACTCTTCATTAATGGTGCCGCTATCTGAAAGTACCGCCTTTGATGAAATTTGCAATTTATTATAATCTTTAAAGCCAAGCGGCTTTAATAACTGAATTAAACTGTGGAACTTAATACCCAGTGCATCAATACGTTTCTGAGTGCGTGGATGGGTTGATACTATGATGGGCATATTGTAGGCTTCTGCAATTAAATTTAACGAATCAGCTAATTTTAAAAAATTAACATCTGAGTCGATGTTCTCTTCACGATGAGCGCTCACTACAAAAAATTTGTGCTTTTCTAAATTTAATTTGATAAGAACTTCTGACGCCTCGATTCCATCTCTGTAAGCATTAATTACTTCATACATTGGACTACCAGTTTTAATTACCATGTCGGCAGGCAGGCCTTCACTCAATAAGTAGTCTCTTGCAATGCTGCTATAAGTTAAATTAATATCCGCCATATGGTCAACAATTCTTCTATTAATCTCTTCTGGCACGCGCTGATCAAAACAGCGATTACCTGCCTCCATATGGAATGTCGGTATTTTTCTACGCTTGGCAGGTAAGAGCGCCATGCAACTATTAGTGTCGCCTAGAACAAGCATAGCTTCAGGCTGAATCTCTTCTAAAACTTTATCGACTTTAATGATTACATTGCCAATAGTTTCAGCACCAGTTGCGCCGGCAGCTCCTAAAAAATAATCTGGTTTTCTAATGCCTAGATCATCGAAGAAAATCTCATTTAATTCATAATCATAGTTCTGACCCGTATGAATTAGTATGTGTTCACAATGTTCATCAAGCTTCTTAATAATGCATGCAAGTCGTATAATTTCTGGACGCGTTCCAACCACTGTTGCGATTTTTAATTTTTTCATATCTTATTTACCCCCCTTATACTTTATGAGTTATGGTATCAGGATTATCAGGATCAAAAATTTCATTGGCCCAAAGTATGACAATCATATCCTTTGCACCAATATTAGTAATGTTATGAGACCACCCTGGCACCGTTTCAACAATTTTTAACTCTTTACTGGTTGTGATAATTTCATGTGTTTCACCTGAAGCTACATGTCTAAAACTAAATCTCGCTTCTCCTTGCACAACCAAAAACTTTTCAGTTTTGGAATGATGATAATGACCGCCCCTGGTTATACCTGGGCCCGCAGTAAAAAATGAAAACTGGCCACTGTCTTTTGTTTTCAGCATCTCTGCAAACATTCCACGCCCATCACCATATGAAGGTATTGAATATGCAAACTGCGCAGGAGAAAGATAACTAAGATATGTTGAATACAGTTTACGAACAATGCCACTGCCAACTTTTTCAGTAATAAGAGAGTCTCGACTTTCTTTAAAATTTTGAATTTGAGTAGATAAATCGCCTAATTTAATTTTATACTCTGGCTGCACTAATGGTACTTTTTCACCACTCCTTTCCCCTTGTATCACCTTAACAAACTCTTCAATAACGTCGTCTATATAAACCAAACTCAACTCAAAAGACGAATCATTGACTTGTATAGGAAGATCATGACTTATATTATGACAAAATGTAGCAACGACAGAGTTATAATTAGGTTTGCACCACTTTCCAAATACGCCGGGAAGGCGGTAAATGTATGAAGAATTTCCAGTGTCATTCGTAAGATTTTTGACGGCTATTTCAGCACTAAGTTTGCTTTTTCCGTATAGATTATCACGCTCTGCTTGCATAGAAGAGACTAAGATAATCGGAATTTTTTTTTCTATTAAACGAATTTCATCACAAATTAATGAAGTCAATCCAGAGTTTACTACTTCAAAATCATTTTCATCTTCAGGTCTATTTTCTCCTGCTAAATGAATTACAAAATCCGACTTTTTAATTAACCCCTGCAAATCCTTGGTCGAATCTCTGCGAGTGAACGTCTCGAAAGAAATGCCTAATTCATTCAATCGAATAATTAAGTTTTTTCCAATAAAGCCATTTGATCCTGTAACTAATATATTCATATTACTCTTCAGGATCAATAATTTCGCCTTTAGCAGCGGCCTGAATAAATCTTAATTTATTTAATAGTGACTTCATGCCTTCAACGTCTAATCGCACAGTGTTATCTGAATTATACTCATCTGAATTAGTAATATTCTCTTCTCCTAGATCTACATATTTGGCATAATTTAGATCTCTTAAATCTGGAGGAATTCTGTAATAATCACCCATATCTATAGCGCATGCCATTTCTTCTCTAGAAAGCAAGGATTCATATAGTTTTTCACCATGTCTTGTCCCAATAACACGGGTTGGGTAATTAGGCTTATTCATTAGTTCACACAACGCCTGGGTCATGATTCCAACTGTTGCTGCTGGCGCTTTTTGCACAAACATATCGCCCGGATTTCCATTGCTAAAAGCAAACAAAACGAGATCAACTGCATCATCCAAAGTCATCATAAAACGTGTCATATTTGGATCGGTGAGTGTTAATTCTTTATTATCATGGATAAGCTCCACAAACAAAGGGATAACTGAGCCTCTTGACGCCATAACATTGCCATATCGAGTGCCACAAATTACTGTGGAATCACCACCCTGGCGAGACTTTGCAACAATAACCTTTTCCATCATCGCTTTAGAAATTCCCATGGCATTAATTGGGTATACCGCCTTATCGGTACTTAAACAAATTACCCTCTTAACATTAGTATTTATAGCAGCAGTTAAAACATTTTCAGTACCTAAAATGTTTGTTTTTACAGCTTCAATAGGGTGGAATTCACACGATGGAACTTGTTTTAAAGCTGCAGAATGAAATATGTAATCCACACCTCTAACTGCATTTATGATTGAACCATAATCCCTTACATCGCCAATATAAAACTTAATGCGATCATCATTATACTTACGCCGCATATCGTCTTGTTTTTTCTCATCCCTGCTAAAGATTCTAATCTCTTTAAGGCCCAGATCCAAAAATCTACGTAATACAGCATTTCCAAATGAACCAGTTCCTCCAGTAATCAACAGGACTTTATTATTAAACATACACTACCCTTATAAAAATTAAAAAATATTACTTATTTTTTTTGAAGACACCAACAAAAGATTCCCCTTTTTTCCATCTAAATGCTCCAAAAAATACCAAGAAAAACCAGTTAATAGGAGCCAGAGGGAGTTTATTCATTAATGAAATACCTGAAAAAAATGTGGATCCAGAAAATTTCATTTCAAAACCATTGCTGGTTATCAAATCTTCCCATTCTTTTGCGCCCTTTAAAGATACATGGTCTTTTCTATAGCCGTGCCACCTTTCTTTCATTATTTTCGCCCCCATACCGTCAAGGTTAGGGGTTGTGACAATAAAAATACCGCCAGTATTTAAATGAGACTCAACTTGAGACAGCATCGCTTCTGGATTGTATAAGTGCTCTATTACTTGGAATGAAACAATTACATCGTATTTATTCGGATAAAGGTCAAAATTTTCAGCATTTCCTTCGATACAATTAGCAAAAGGGGCTCTTCTCCTAGTAACCGATAAAAGCCTTTTGTCATACTCAATTCCACTTAATAAAACTTCAGGGAACTCACTCTTGCAAGAAAGCAAAAAAAAACCGGACCCCGTTCCAATCTCTAAAAGTGAATTAAAATTGCTAACATCTGCGTATTTTTTTATCATTTTTATCGCAAAAGCATATGTTAGCTTGCGTTTAATCGTATGCAGCCTGGAATCACTTTCAATATATGGTGATGGCTGACTTGTATCGACAGAAACTTTTGACATTATTTATCCTTGCTATTATTTTCAGTTAAAAAAAACATAAATTTTTCAGAAAAAGACTTGTAGTAAAAATGTTGTAAAAAAGTCTTTCTGCAATTTTTTGAATATTTTGAAAAATTATTCATAATTAGATCTATTGATTTAACTACATCCTTTGCATTATAGGCACCAACAACTTCTTTACCTGTTACATCGTCAGAAAAATACTCACTACGGTTCTTATCTGAAATTATTACTGGAGTTCCAAACATATACGCCTTAGGCAAAATCCCACTCTGCATTGATCGTCTATAAGCATTCCATACAACTATACTTTTTTCAAAATAACCATTAATTTCTGAATTACTCATACTATTTCCAGAAACAATAATAACTTTTTTTTCATCTACAAATATTTCTAATTTTTTAACTATATCAACATTTAAAACACTACGTGTGGCAATCAAATATATATATTTCGGAAATAAATTATTATTTAATGCATAAAGAACAAATTCAATAAACTTATCAAAAGCATGATCTTCGGCAATGGTGCCAATATAAGAAATATACCTTCTCTTAGAAAATGAAAGGATGGCTTTAGATTCATCGTCAAACATTAAAGGAATTTTGGTATATTTTCCTGAAAAATTATATCGAGATTTAAATGTCGTTAACGCTTTATCTGAAGGGAGTATTATTTTGTGTGCACACTGAACCATTAGATAATTAAAAAACGAAATAATTGTTATTTTTGATGTTTTCACAACACCAAATCCGGAATTTAAATATGCCTTAATTGAGTCAAAGGGCTCATGCAATACATAAACTATCTGGCCTTTGGATGTTAATCTCAAGTACGCCATTTCAGCTAATGCCTTAAGACTTGGGAACCACACAACATAGATGTCATCTTTTGAAATATCAGTTACATTAGCTTTGTGTATTTCATTATCTCCTAGAAACTTATCAAATTTATCATTCCAGTGAAATCCTGCTGTTAATCCTGAATCTACAACTAATTTATAATTTGCATAAAGGTGCGAAAAGTGACCTGGATTAAAATTATGTGAGACCATGACGACTTTCATTGATGAATTAGGTCTTTAAATTTATTACACTCTGTAATATAAAAAAATGCCTGACTAAGCGACATTGAACTCCACAATATTGCCATTATTTTCAATAATAAAATGGTCATCCACTTCTTTTTCTAGTTAATAGAAGTAGATGTCTTGGTATTGAGGTTATAAAATTAGATATGGTTACCCCTAAAAACATCAACATATAGAAATATACTTCCGATATATAGTGAATTCTAATATCTAAACCCCTTATACCTTGTCGATATTTTTTTAACATGTAAATGCTATTATTTCTAGCAATAGACATGCCTGTATACGATCTTAGTGAATACTGCTTCGAAAAAGAATTAATTAAATTTTCATTGTTTTCACTATCAAATATTTTTATTACTTTGATTAGTGGCTTATGATATTCTAAATTTGATAGTGGAGAGCTTCTATTCGCCATAATTTCATTTTTTTCTCCAGATGCATTCACACCAAATGCATTCACACCATCTTCTACGCAATCAATCACAGCAACGTCAATATATTCGCCTCCATTTACATATAACTGCGTGCAAACCAAGTAAACTTGTGAATAAATTAAATTCTTAAATTTTTCTGAATTGTACGTACTTAAATTTTCTCTTCTAAAAATTAAGCCTGAAAATAAAATCGAATCGAATACATGCGCCTTAACTCCATTCATCCCTCTTTTAATATGGAATGATTTTGTGTACTTTCTATGCATTTTATTTGACTTTCTGTGAAAATACGGTGTAAATGCAACGGCAAAATTACTCCTTTTTAAGAAAAAAATAAGCTTATCAATACCTCCACTTAAAAACATATCATCATCAGAGATAAATAATAAATAGTTGCCAGTCGACAATGTAATTAATTTTCCTAAATTTTGATCATATCCAAGATTTTCAATATTAGTGTTAAAAACAACATTGAATTCCACTTCTTGTTTAAATTTATCTACTATTTTCTTAATGTCACCTTTTTTTGGGGAGCAGTCCTCGCTCACTACTATTTCAATGTCGTTAGAGTTGATTGTGTCAATACTTTTTAAACACCTGTATAACTCATTAACCCTATTATAAGATGTTACACATATTGATAATAATGGACCTTGCTTCACTTAACCCTCCTAATGATTACAATCGCTAAAATTTGGCCAGCTAAAGAGATCAATAAACTTCTAAAAATCTTAGCGCTAAATTTTAATTGTCCTGAAATTATCAATGAAAAGATTAATCTTGTGCTTGATCTTATAATGTCTATATTCCTGCTAAACGGATACCTTCTAAGTATTAATTTCATTCCAAAAACTTTGTATATCTTATCTGGCTGCTCGCTAATATGATCAAATCCAGGAGTGTTAACACATCTTCCAATTTTAAAACCTTTCGCGCTGGCCCTAGAGCACATCTCATAATCAACGCCATCAACAAAATATCTTTCATTGTGCCATCCTATACTTTTTAAATTATTTAATATAAATAAACTTCCGCTGTTAATAGTAACAACTGCATCTACTATTTGACAGGGCTTATTTTCACCTGTATTATTCATATCAGCTGATTCAAAAGTAATTGCAACATACTCATCTCTAATTTTTCTTAAGCCTTTATTAATAAATTTCTGAATAAAAGATACTGTTTTTTCAGTAAAAATAGTATCTTGATCAAAAAATATAAGATTGTCAAACGAATCATAATATGCTTGCGCACAAACTGTAGAAAGCGCAATACCAAGTCCAAGATTTTTTCCTGCAGTAATATAGTCGACATGTGGCAAATTTCGACAGCCTAAGCCAATATCACAAGTTTCAGGAGAATTATCATATATGTATACCTTGTATCCCAAGTCATTCAATAATCTTATACGAATATAAAAAGACCGTCCTGGATTGTATAAAACAAACCCAAATGCAAGGCTATATTTCTTATCTACTACTAACATAATGATCAATTACTCCACGAATATTTTATAAATATGAACTATAGATTGATAATTTCTAATATCAAAGAAACACCTTTAACTTTAGCTAGAAAAATGTTGAAATATACCAACTCTTATAATCATAAAAAACATATTAATTTTGCAAACACATACTTTTCCTAGTAAAAAAAATCTTCACATTTTTCAAATTTACAAATAATGACAAAGGAATGATACCGTTCATTGAGAAAAGATACGGATTAGTTGAGGCGATAACAAAAAGACTCAATATCATTAAAAAAGGTACAATATTAATTTTGTACAATGACCACAATAAGAAAATTGTATAGCTAAAAAATATCAAGGAAAATAATCCAAACACTCGAATTATCTCCAAATAAGTAAACTCTGTGCGAGTAGATTCCACCCTGCCCAACATAGAAGCAAAATCTGTCGACCAAATCTTAGCGTGCAGGCCTTGGCCGAAAAATATATTACTTTCATTATGAAATATTTTTAAATACATTACTAAATCAGATAGTCTTCCAGTATCTCGTATACTGACAGAATAGAATGTAGAAAGATAGATAACAAACAGAACAACCAGCAAGACACCTGTCACATGTAATGACACTCTACTTATTAATGATTCTCGCGAGTTTATAAAAAACATATATACAATAAAAATTTCGACAAATAAAAATGTTCTTGAGTCGGCAATAATGGTTGCAACAAAAATTATAAATATTGCTAGTGCATGGTATTTTTCACTGTAATAATAAAACCTCCATACCAAATATACGAAGGCAGGAATCATTAGCGGCTGGGAAAGCATATGGATATATGGCATTTTCAAATCAAACCTATCTCGAAACCCTACAAAGCCCCAATTATTTTCTGACATTAAGCCTGCAAACTCATTGCCTGTAATATGCATAAAAGCGAATAACAATATAAAAAAAGCAACAAAAATACCTGTATATATCAATAATTTTAAGCCGTATACAAAATTTTCATACTTACTAAAAAAAATTGCAGTCAATGCAATCAATCCTGCTGAGAAATAACTAAAGTCATTAAAATTCAGTAAATTTCCAGACCTTATTGAAAAGACAAACAAACCATAAACAGGTAAAAACAAACAAAATATAGACCAGTATAGTATCAGATTTCTCTCAATTTTACAGGAGTGCAGTACAGTTAAAAAGGCTACAATTGCAATAGCCATAAAAACGAAATTTCGCATACTTAAAAAATTAGTCGGGTCAAATACCGCAACAAAAAAAATAGTTGTAATAAGCAACTTCACTAGTTAATAAGTTCGTAACTTAGGAGTCACTTTGGTAAAGAAATAATATTTTGTTAAAGAATGCACCAGTGTATACATCAACAACAAGACAATGATTATATAATTACCAAAATCAAGCGTGTAATACAAAAAAAATGTAAAAAATAAAGCAGACAAAAAACCTATACTTTCATACTTTGCAATATATCCAGACTTTTTAGATAGGTTTAGCAATACCCTTGAAGGGCCAAAAATAAATCGAAAAATCCCCATTAAAAAGTATAAAAAAGTATAAAAAATTAACTGAACAGTGTCCATCTTAATTTCAAATATGTCCAAATATAAAAAAATTAAAGGGAGAATTGATATATAGCCTAATACATAAAAAATTAAGGCATGTAGAGAAATTCTACTATACTCTGACAAATATAATTCATTTTTTTTATATTTCTTTATCAAGTGAGGAATTTTTATAAAATATAAAACAAGAGGGGTCAAGGCTGCTAACCCTATAAATTGTGAGGCTATTTTCAATATAGAAATATCATACTGGCCAAGGAGATAAGGGAGCATAAAAATAGCTTGAACTGAAACAATTGGTATTATTGATGGTAAAATAATCAAAGCACTTTCTTTAAAACTTTTCTTAGCAACGACCACCAATCGAAAATTATTTCTAAATATAGCGACCCACAATAAAGCAATTATAGGGAATAGCATGCCCGCTTGTAATACAACATATAGCCCATTACCAATCATGCTAACACTGACACCGTAAAACACGGATAAATACGTCAAAATTGGCAACATTTTTCCAAAAAATATCGCCCATGAGTGCCCCCCTAAATCCCTTAAATAGCCAATATAGAGTCCATAATAAAAATAAGCTGGGATCGATAAAAGTAGAGAAATTAAATATAGTGATAATTGAAATTCCCTGTAGACTATGTTGTACGTATTAATGCAAGCAGTTAAAAATGAAAAAATGGATAATAAAATCAGTACTGATTTAATAAGTGCTGAGCTAAGTGTTTTACGATCTTCACACAGACCAGATAAATAGATATTTTGCGAAGATTCAACAATTATGCCGAAAATTATTAGAAAAAAACCCTGTAAAAATATAAATGTTGATAATCCATCACGACCCCATGACAGTATAGCTGTAGTTGTAAATATAATTGAGAGAGGGATTGTTGAAAACTCCTGAACGTAAGGAAATATATTAACATTTCGGAGTTGGTTAATTCGACTCATATACGCACCACCTACAATTGACAAGCATCAACACTCGATAAGGTGTTTTAAATCCAAAATATCTTTTCGGTTTAGGATTCAATTTATCAACTGAAATTTTAAAATTGTTGTAAGCAATATCTGCCAAAGACATTGTCTTTGGAAAGTATTGCCTTAAAAGCCCACTGGCATTCTCATTTTTTCCTCTTTCCCAAGAATAATACTGCTTAGCAAGGTAACTTTCACAATCAATATCTTTGTTTACTTGTCCATGCCCTGAAAATTCCTTATCAATGCCATAGGGAGCAGAACACACACACCCTTTGACAGGATTAAGCAATATGTCAATATCATCACTAACACCATCTTTGGGCCTGTTAGTATACTGGCGTGTCAATCTAAGTTTAGATATTCTTGCATCTAGAGTCACAATAGCGCCTTTATGAGCTTCACCAATAATAGCATCTGTAATCCTCCCATTTCTAACGCCTGTTAAAAATAGAATCTCCGTTGTTTAAATAGCCTCAAGCAACTTTCTTGGTGGAATTCCACCAATCGAACTATGAGGTCGTTCGTTATTATATACCCACATCCATTGTGTTGCTAGCGATTGAGCATGCTCAATCGAATCAAAGATATGCATGTTTAGCCATTCGTTTCTTGCTGTTCTGTTAAATCTTTCAATATAAGCATTTTGTGTTGGCTTGCCTGGTTGGATATACATTAACTCAATATCCATTGCTTGTGCCTACTCTCTAAGCGCATGAGAAATATATTCTGGTCCGTTATCACATCTTATTGCTTTAGGCTTGCTACGCCACTCAGTTAATTGTTCTAATGATTTAATCACTCTTTGCGCTGGCAAAGAGCTGTAATCCTCCCATTTTAATGCTTGCTAAAAATAGAATCTCCGTTGTTTAAAATAGCCTAAAGTATCTTTCTTGGCGGAATCTCACCAATTGAAGCACCTGAATTCCTTTCATAAGTACACAACCTCCACATCACAACTAGCATGGAATACAACTTTCAATAAGACCAAAAATTAGGTATAATCCGCGGCCAGTTTCAACACCACTTACGGAGGTTGGCGATGAGCTATTAAACGCCCGAGCCTTACAGATAGGCAGTATATAGAGATTGAGAGAAAATTGGGGATGTCAATAATCAAGATAGCAAAAGCACTGAACTGCTCTCACAAAGTAAGATCTCTCGTGAAATCGCATGCAACTGCAGCCAGAAAGGCAAAGGCGCTGCATGTCTGCAGTTGGCTCTATTTTCCCTCATTCGGTGAGATGCTCACTTCACTTGATGACAGTTCAGCCTGGGCTACGCCCTGTAATTACTTTTGCATTTATTGTGTAAATCCAAGGGTGCACTTATGATGCAAATTTACTTAATAATTGATTTAATTAAATAATAATACCTGTTAATGCGATTAATTATATTTTTTTTTGTAATTTTTGAGAAATTAAACCCTTTAATATCATTAATAAATGATTGACGGATTTGAGATAAATATATTTTTCTTTTATTGACAAAAGACAAGTCTGTCAATGGTTGATAATTAATATCTAATGTATTAACAAAAAAATCTTTAGATTTATTTGCATCTAATAAATCTAAATAATTAATTTCAACAGGGGAGTAGCGTTCATAAATAATCTTCTGATCTATCAAGGACTGCTTAATATAAGCATGAATTACTTCGTCCTCAAACCCGTTCCTTCTTTTAATTGATCTAAATACCTCGGCCGGGTCTCTACTTATTAAAATAAATTTTATATCTAAATCTAAAAAATTCAATTTAGCGAGAACATTAAGAACTCTCGGATCTTTTAAAACTAATTCATCTTTTAAATTAGCAATTAACTCTTGATAGCCATTCTCTACAGTTTTTTTAACACTGACGGGGAGCTCGTTTAATTGATTGAACCAATTTAAACCCTGTGCATTAAATACACTATCATTTAGCTTGATTAATTCTTGCGACTCATTGTAACCAGATATATTGAAGGCGTCAGAATCTTTTGCACTCCACTTGTTGTTTAAAGAATTTTGAAGTAGTGCAGACAATAACGAGGATCCTGATCTATGCATGCTAACAATCATGTATCTTTGTTGTTTTTTCATAACTTCATATCACCTTTACAAATAAGGGTTACCCTTACTTTGTTCAGAGAACCAGAGCTTATATTTATCAGGGTATTCATCACGAATATACCTGTACGTCTCTTGATAATGTTTATAAAATTTAAGTGAGGCATCTGAAGATAGTTTAAATGCATCGTCACTTTTGCCTTTATTAATGTATACGTTTCCAAAATTTTCATCCAAGTCTACTCCAAGAAAACTGGATATCTGTTTTATGGTATCAGGGAAAAACAATTCTTCATAAAAAATAACCAGAAGATCGTTATTGTTAAATGCGCTTTTTGCTACTTCTATTGTTTTTTCATATTGCCCCCTGAGCTCACACTGAGTGCTTAAAAAATAATCAACAAACCCATTCTCAGTTAAAAATTTTGACGGAATCTCCGTACAATTTCCTCTGTGTATGTTCATTTTATAACTACTGAGTGCTCTTGACATGGGCTCTCTTATCAAAATTATTGATTTTGTTTTTATTTTATTCTTTGAAAATTTATCAATAACCTTGTGAATAGTATCATACTTTAAAGTTGAGTAACTTGGGGTCAAATCGCCACTCACTCGAACCTCGTCCTTCATCAATAATCCTGAAAAATATGAAACATAAATATCTAAATTTTTCTGCATTTTTCTAATCTGGAATAATTCATGACTTCTTAAAAAGTCCACAATCCTAACCTTAAAATATTTTAATTCTTTAATAGAGGCTGCATCCAAAACATGATATTCTTTTAAAAATCCCATATTGGTATTTTTAGATTTTGAAATTAATGAATAAAGCCATGTTGTCCCCGCTTTTTGACAGCCCAGCCCCAGTAAAAATATTTTTTTTTCCATTTTTATAACTTCTGTTTAGTATCAACCCTTTTCTTATGCAGCATCTATCTACTAACAACAAAAAAAGAGTTTAATAAGTTTTTTTTATTATAGTTAATTGAATTTTTTTCAGTAAATTCAAAATAAGCATTAGATTCTTCAACTATCATATGCGCAGCCCCAGTATCCCATTCCATCGTCGGACCCAGTCTTGGGTAAATATCAGCCTCACCTTCTGCAACTAGACAAATCTTTAAGGAGCTGCCAATTGATATTAACTCTTTTTCTTTGTCCGTATCTATATCGTCGATAAACGCTTGCGTCTCATCAGACATGTGCGATCTACTGGCAACAATCTTATAAGTTTCTCGTTGGCTTTCTATTTTAAGCGGGAGTTTTTGTCCGTCTTTAAATGCGCCTTCACCTTGCTTTGCCCAGTAGCAAATGTCTAATGCCGGTGCGTAAACCACACCAAGCACTGACGTGTCTTTATGAATAAGTGCAATATTTACGGTAAATTCACCATTCTTCTTTACAAATTCCTTGGTTCCGTCTAAGGGGTCAACCAACCAAAAATACTCCCAATGTTTTCTTTCTTCATACGAGATGTCCTTGCCTTCTTCAGATAGAATGGGAAGGTTAACTGAGAGTTGATTTAGACTGTTTTCAATAATATCATTAGCTTTCTTATCAGCTAGAGTTAATGGTGAACTATCTTGCTTGTATTCAACTTCAAAATCTTGACTATATATCTGCATGATGGCATCACCAGCCTCTTTGGCAAT
>Ga0114933_10003138_pt1 | contig 16419 bp, 16 predicted proteins | sample 4SBtaG_FD_89691 | JGI IMG/M metagenome (GOLD analysis project Ga0114933, IMG submission 89691) | Deep subsurface microbial communities from Kolumbo volcano to uncover new lineages of life (NeLLi) - 4SBTROV12_W25 metaG | ecosystem: Environmental > Aquatic > Marine > Volcanic | place: Kolumbo... | reverse complement strand
GTGTGTTCTTGATGATATTACTCTAATTTTAGAAAAGAGAAAAACTATTTACAGCAACTATGATCAAGCATTGAGTGGCGAGGTTCAACTACAAGAAAAAAACAATAATTCATCTAACAATTACGCATATTTCCCAATAGTTTTGGAGAGTGAAGATAGGTTGCTGAGTATTGTGCAAAAGTTGAATAAAATGCAGATATTTCCAAGACGCTATTTCAGACCATCACTTAATAAGTTAAATTATGTTGAGCAAGGTCAAGCGTGCCCTATTTCAGAAGATATCTCGAATAGAGTTTTGTGTTTGCCTTTGTCGCACTCTATAAAAGAAAAAGATCAAAATATTATTGTTAATACAATTTTGGAAGCGTTATGAAATTAGCCATCATGCAGCCTTATTTTTTTCCTTATATTGGATATTTTCAGTTAATAGCCAATACCGACCAATTTGTATTTTTTGATATTGTCCAATACAACAAAAGGAGTTGGATGAATAGAAATAGAATACTACACCCCAATAAGCCAGATGATTTTCAGTATATATCAGTCCCAATTGCCAAACATAACAAAGGGTCTTTGATTAAAGATGTCAACATTAGTCATGATGGAAAGTGGCAGGATAAAATATTAGGCCAATTAATGGTATATAAAAAATTAAAAGCCCCTTTTTACAATGAAGTTAATCAGATTGTCAAAGAAATTTTTTCTAAAGAGTACAGTACACTTTTAGATTTATCTATAGAGTCAACGCGAACTATATGTGATTATATAGGTATTGATTTTAATTATGAAATAGCGTCAAGAATAAGTTTTGATAAAGGTAGTATAAGTCAACCAGGTGATTGGGCATTGGAAATATCAAAATATAAAAAAGCATCAGAGTATATCAATCCACCAGGTGGTTATGATATTTTTGAAGAAAATAAATTTCTTGAGAATAATATAAAATTAAGCTTCTTAAAGTCAAACTTGTCGCCATATAAGCAATCTTGGCGTAAGAATTTTAATCCAGGCTTGTCAATATTAGATCTACTGATGTTTAATTCCCCAGAAGAGAGTTGGCAAATAATGAATAATGATTTTGCTGTGATTGATGTGAAAAATATAATTAGCACGGAGGTGTTGCAATGAGTGAATACATACACAAGGAGTTTCCTAAATCTGTTGGCAGGGATGAATTTTGGAAACAGATTAAAAGAACTGTTAACGGCAAGGAAGTGAGTGAAGAGGACATATCTAATATCGTTAATCAAATAACGAATCATCTCCACCCTAATGAAAGAGACCATTTGTTAGATTTGGGTTGTGGAAATGGAGCATTGGCTAGTAATTTTTTTCCTAGTATTGGCCAATATACTGGTGTAGATTTTTCTGAATATTTGCTAGGAGTAGCGCAAGAGTTCTTTAATCCAGAAAATGTCGAATATATTGATGATAATGCAGAAAACTTTATCAGCAATTGTGAGAATCCACAAATTTATACAAAAATTCTGATTTATGGAGTAATGTCATATTTTGGCCGAAAAGGATTAATCAACATACTTACTAAAATTAAGAATGACTTTGTAAGTTCTGACTTTGTATTTATTGGCAATATCCCCAACAAGCTCAAAGCTCAAGAATTTTATGACAATGGAGGTGTGACAAATTTTGATGTAGATGACAGTAAGTCGGCCATTGGTACATGGTGGGATCCCGAAGAATTAATTCAAATCTGTAATGATATTGGGCTCAAAGTAGAGTTACTGTATATGCCTGACAGTTTTTACGGTTCTAAGTATAGATTTGATGTTCTACTGACCAGATGACAAATAAGATTTTATCGACATCTAATCTTTATGAGCCAAAAATCAAGGGTGTTTTAGGCTTAGTGGATAATTTTTCAGACGATTCCGGGGGGTTAATAGAGGGTTTGGCTATTCAGGTTCTTGAGGACAGGCTGTGTAAGTACCATAAATCAAAATATTGTGTATCTTTTAATTCTGGCTTCTGGGCGCTTGTTGCTAGTATAGTTAGTAAATCAATAGAAGGGCGTGATGAAATTATAATGCCTTCATTGACTTATAGAAGATTGGCTGATGTAGTTTATTGGACCAAACATACTCCGGTATTTGTAGATATTAATACTGACAGTTTGGCCATATCTACAAATGCCATTAGAGAGGCTATCACTAGTAATACCGCTTTGATTTTGGCAGTACATCCTATCGTAAATTGTTGCAATGTAAATGAATTGATTAATATTTCGAAAGAATATGGCATTCCAATTGTCTTTGATGCTGTGGAGTCAGTTCATGAAACTTATTCTGGAAAACGAATTGGCTCTTTTGGTGTTGGCGAAGTGTTTTCATTACACGCCTCAAAATTGATAAATGGGATAGAAGGTGGGTATGTGTGTACAAATGACCAGTATTTGTTTGAAAGACTGCAATCATTTCGAGGAGGCGATAGTATTGGAATAAGTTCTAAAATGAATGATATCCACGCCATAATTTCTCTATCTTCATTAGCCGAAATTAATCACAATGTGGAGCATAATAAAAGCATATATGTTAAATATAAGCTTATGTTGTCAATGATACCATATGTAAGACTATTGGAGTTTGACGAAAGTGAGCAAACATCATATAAAAATATTGTTATCGAAATATTGGACGGTTCACCAATAAATCGCGATACTTTGGTTTCTTTTTTGAATAAAGAAGATATTCTTGCTCGAGCCCATTATTTTCCGCCGTTGCATTTAAAGCGCACTGATTATAAGACGATAAATACCGATATGGTGAATACAGAATTTTCAGCGACTAGATATGTAAATTTACCATGTGGTTCTAGAGTTTTTGTATCAGATGTAGAGAGAGTATGTAGTTTAATTAAGGGCCTTGCTGATAATGAGTAATCAATATAATAGACTCTCATCTAAAAATTGCAAAGAAGTCTTAATGCAAATATATAAAAATAGATATTTTACTAATCATGGGCCTTTAACTCAGCAATTTGAGAGTGAACTTGAAGCGTTCTTAAATGTTAGCAATGCTGTCACGATTATGAATAATACTTTGGCAATAATAGTTGCCATGTCTGGATCTTATAGCGGTAAAAAAGTTGCTATATTAAGCGGGTGTGAAAAAGATGTTCTTGATGCAGTCAATATATCTAATATTGATTTTGTAAATACAACTATTGATAGTCTTGAAACTGAATCTCTTTCAAGTATCGGCATGCTAGTCGTTTCGTCAAATATATTAACTAAAGACAATTCTGTTTTTTTAAAAGGTTTGGAAGAAAAAGGAATAACAGTGATTATCTGTTATTTATCTATATCAGATTTTCATTATTATGAAAATTTTGAGAACGCCATTTCAGTATATTCTTTAGGTCCTGGAACGTTAGTACAAGGTGGAATTATTGCAACGAATGATGACAACCTTGCTGATATTTTTAGAAATATAAGAAGTAGTTATGGCGCAAGAAAAGCGCTGAAGGTAAAAGCAACGTGTAATGGAAGGTTCTCAGAGATACAGGCTGGACTTGGATTGATTATGTTAGATAAAGTTAGAAAATAGAGTCTTTGGGTGTGTGTTTTATTAAATAATTTTTTTGTTTTTAGTATTGTAATGAAATCAGTGTTTAGAATATTGCCGCTTAGTTGAATAAGAAAAAATGAAAATAGAGATCCATGAAATAACTGCCTGCGGATTCTATAAAAGAGGTGATCATCAACCGCTTTTTGGCGTAATCAGTGAATGGTTAACCACTTTTCATGGTTGGATAAAAAATCGTCCCAATGTTGCTGCAACTACTACATTTTCTGGCGAAGAGTCTACAATTTATTGTGCCGATATGTTTTTACATGCGGATGGGTTTGGAATAAAACTTTGGCATGGTACGCCGGCGACTGAAAGTGGTATAGCTTACATCAGTAGTGGTGATAGGCTTGGCTATACTATTGCTAAAGAGAGAAAAATTGGGAAAAATAGCATTCCAGGTTGGCCGAGTTATTTCTGGATTATTCCAAAAGAAAATCGAATTATAACACTGCAGCATAAAGGGGGAATCCGTAATAGAAGTAGTGGCATTCCTGCACTGCGTGATTATCTTTTGAGCTACTTAACAAAGATTAGTGACTTTACAGTTTTTTCAGATGATAATAAAAAGCGTAAAAAGATTATTGGTTATAAACGCACTAAAAGTAGCAATCTGCATAAAAATCTAACACCATTTTTCAAAACAAGTCAGCTTGAGCTTCCATCTAATACCAATGATTTAATGGAGCAGTGCGGATCCATCCGTAAATTAATTTTATCGGAGCAATTGAGTCGCAAACTCCCGGTGGAGTATAGCGCTTGGGAGGAAATATTGAAAGCAAGAGCTTGGCAGAATTTCCATGCACCGAAAGATCAAAAATTAAATTTTCGTATAGAGAGTGATTGGCAACCATTCCAAGATGAGTTGAGCGAGTTGATTGAGCAGTTTAGTGGCAATAAAGATCGAAACATAAAGCAGCGTATTGGTGTACGACTTTTGGGATGTTCAACGATTCATTGGCTTGATACCATTTATGCACAGGATCAGATTGATATCAGTAAAGAGTTGGAGAATGCACTAGACTGGAATACTAAGCAGTTTAAACAAGCATGGATGCAAGCAAGAGATGCTAGAATTCTTGCCCACACGTCAGTTTAGAGTGTGTAGATGAAGCATACACGGAAAATAGGCAATCTTACCATTGTGATTATCTCAATTTTTAGTGGATTGTATTTATTTAATGAGGTTGCTTTATATAGGCAGTACGATCTAGCAAAGTTTTTAGCATCAATGGCGGCAACTATTTTTGCAATTTTGGGTGTTTGGATTGCAGTACTTGATCCGAAAGGGTTGCTGGGAGCTAAAGATTCAGATCAAAGTAGCATAGTACAAGATTTAACTTTGAAGCTGTTACATCCGTGGCTTTATGCCATAGGTGTATTTGCCACCACCCTTGTAATAACCTTTACTCTTGGTATATTTGCTGATGATTTAGCATGTAAACAAGCATCACAATCTATTTTTGGGGTGCTGTTAACACTCTGTTTCATCATGTTATTAGACAGTATATTGAGTACACTGATACCTGTTGTCACTATTCGTAAAGAGTATAAAGAGAACAGATTGAGGAATTCATATGAATAACGCTTTGATCTTGATATGTTTGGGCATTTAGTCTAATGCGACAAAAACTTCTTAAAAATATCTCATGGCTATTCTTCGATAAAATTATAAGAATCCTCGGTGGACTTGTAGTTGGTATCTGGGTGGCAAGATACTTGGGTCCAAGTGATTTTGGCGTGCTGAACTATGCGTTGGCATATACTGCACTTTTTATGCTTTTTGTAAAGTTAGGACTTGATCAAATTGTAGTGCGAGAGGTGGTTAAAAAGCCAAAGCTAACGAATTATTTGATGGGTACCGCTTTTGGCCTGAAGCTTATTGGCTCTATGTTGGCTTTTGTTCTTGTAATGGTTTCGCTTTATTTTATGGAGACCAATACAACCACAAAGATCGTTATTTTTATCATAAGTGCGGGTTTCATACTTCAGGCTGTAGATGTTATAGACTATTATTATCAAGCACATGTGCTTTCAAAGTATGTAGTGATAGCACGAAATAGTGCGTTTATAGGTAGTAGTTTACTAAAAGTTTATTTTATTGTATATGAGTATGATGTGATCTATTTTGCATTGGCAAATACTATAGATTTTGCTTTAGCAGGTCTCTTTATGCTTGTGCTTTACAAAAAGATAGGTGGTAAAGTCTCACAATGGAAGTTTAGTAGAGTTATTGCTATGCGACTACTAAGGTTCTCATGGCCTTTGGCTTTAAGTGTATTTTTGATATCTATTCATATGAAGATAGATCAAGTTATGATAGGAAATATGCTCGATATTGAACAGGTCGGAATTTATAGTGTTGCTGTTAATTTGTCAGGGGCTTGGTTATTTATTCCATCAATATTAGTTAGTACTTTTATGCCTTATTTTGTTAGTCTTAGAGAGTCAGATAGCGAGCTATATCATTATCGATTAATTCAACTTTATTCACTAATGTTCTGGATGGGTGTTGTTGTTGGTCTAGTGACAATACTATTTGGTGAAAGTATTATTGGCTTCTTGTTCGGTGCGGCTTATATTGATGCATATACGGCATTGGTGTTTAATATCTGGAACGGAATTTTTATTTCACAAGCTGTAGCACGAGGAATCTGGATGATTAGTGAAAATCTACAGATATACAGGCTTTATAATAATATTATTGTGGTTGTATTAAATATAGCTGTTAACTTGCTACTCATTCCAAAATATGGAATTGCTGGCGCTGCGATAGCCACTTTAATGACACAAGCTTTAGGGACATGGGTGGTGTCCCTTTTTTGGAGGCCTTTAAGGTCGAGTACTTTAGCTATGATTAGGTCTACAAATCCTATTTATTTATTTAATTTTAGAAAGGGTAGTTTACGGGTTTAGCGCCAATTCTAATAATTGTATATTCAAGTGTAATGATTTAACAAAAAAAAAGGAATTAAATGCATAGTAATACTAAAAAATTTTTATTTATAATGAATGCTCCTGCACCGTATTGGGTGCAATTTTCAATAGAAATTTCTAAATATTATAATTGTAAGTTTATATTTTACTCGACTTGTGAAGAGTTGGGTCGCCCGGCTTGGTGGGATATGGAGCTACCTGATAACTTTGACACAGTAAGGAATGGAGTATTTAGAAGGAATAATATATTTGTTGATATAAATATATTTAAGAGAGTAAAAAGTTTCAGCCCTGACATAATTTTTACATCAGGAGTTAATCTTATCATGACACCTTTTTTATATTATTATAGCCGTCTTCATTCTATAAAATTCTTATATCATGCTGAAATATGGAGAAAGGAAAATGGAGAGCCTAAGAAGGCTAAATCAGCTTTATTAGGGTTTTTGTTTAAGGGTGCTGATATATTCTATGTTGCCGATGAGTATACTAGTAAATATTGGTCTAAATATCTTGGCCGAAAGGGAAATATAAAAGCAATAACAAATCCTGGGAATATGGATAGATATAGTAATCATATGGTAAGAGCTTCAAAGCAAGACATAAAGCTGTTTTTTGGCCATAGATTAGTAGATATATACAATCCGATTCTTGCCCTTGATATTTTAAGCTCTGTACAACATGCGTACCCTAATGTAGGGATGTATATGAATGAACATGGGGATATGTATGGTAATGTTGTTGATTATATAAGAATAAACTCAATAAAAAATGTTGAATTTATTGAAATAAACAAAGAGTCTGATTTGGATTATTACTATTCTTGTGGAGATATAAGCATATCCCCAGCTAAATATAGTTATGGAAATATTGGAACGAATGAAGCCATGGCGTCAGGTATGCCGGTACTGATAAGTGAAAATGTTCAATTTCACCCTACACATATTAAAATACTTGAAAATGGATTTATCCTTCCAATGGAAGAGCAGAAATTTGTAGAAAAAATAATAGATTATATACAATCTGAAAGCTTATTAACAAAGCACTCACTTCGTAGTAAGGGTATTGTGAAATATTTGGGAGCTAAGGCGGTTTTAAAAAAATTCAGATCTGATATCGACTCAATCTTTTAGGTTGATTCATAAGAAGCTATTTAAAATAACGTGGAGTCTATTTTTTAAGAGTTTAAAGTGGAAATATTTAGTAAAAAAACATAAGGATGACCAGTGTCTAATCAGCAAAATTTAGCTATTTTTCAATTTATTAAATGCCCCGATTGTGGCAAAGAGAACGCGATTGTTGAGTGTGACGCCAATCAAACTATTAGTTGCGGTCAATGCTCATGGTCTCGACCTTTTTCGAAAGATGGAAAGGTTTTAGATCTTCTTGCGACCAAACCTAAAGATGTAGATGGATTGGTGAAAAATACTAGTATTAGTGAATTTTATTATGAACAGTTTCAAAAGGACCTTTCAGTGCAAGATTTAAATGAGTCTGGCTGGAGTATAGTCAATGCTCATTCTAGCAATAGGCAAAGTTTTTTTTTAAGAAAACTTAAAGCTGCTGTTACACAGGTTGTGGGTTTGTCAATCTCTAAAAAAATATTAATTGACTTAAGTGCCGGGGCGGGCGATTATACATTTGAAAATGCAAAATATTTTGATTTTGTTATACATTGCGATATTAATGGTGATAGCTTGATTAATGCAAAGAATAGAGCAGAGCAACTAGGGATTCATAATATTATATTTATTCGACATGATTATTTGCAATTTCCATTTGCTGATAAATTTTGTGATATTGCAATAATGATAGATTCTCTTGAGTACTATGGACACAATAGTGATAAGGGCACAATTAATAATATATACAACATGTTAAAGGTTAATGGTATTGCTATCTTTGATTTTCATAGGAAGCGACCGCTAAAGGATAATAAGTTGTTATACGAATACACGCGAAAAGATATTGATTTAGTTTGCGAAAGTGAGATTTTTAACGTTTCTACACTGGGGAGAATGGTTGTAGGAAGAATTTCTAGCATGTCATACAATAAGTATATCTATTGGATATTAAATAGAATATTTTTTCTTCCAGCGGTTCGTAGCCTTATGATAATGAAGAGAGGTGAGCGAAGAAAAAAATAATCCTAAGGCTTGGAGTGTACATTGATAAAGTAAATTTTAAACAAGTATTAAAAAAGAAGAATTACAGAAGAGGTGAAATGAAATATAATAGAATAATTAGCGCAAGTTTGATAAGAATAGGGTCAATATTCTTTAAGAAAAAAACAGAAATTTGCATTATTACTTTGCATAATATACCAAAAAATCAATTCAAATGGTTTGAGAATTTTATTGATTTTATAGATAAGAAGTATGGTTTTATTGAACCAGATGATTTCCTTTCAAGAAAAAGTAATATCAATAGCGGGGTCATTTTGACATTTGATGATGGATTTTACTCAAATAGAGTTGTTGCTGAGAAAATACTAAAAAAATATAATGTAAAAGCTATTTTTTTTATAACTGAGAAGTTTGTAAATTTAAATAAAATAGATTCTTTTTTGTTTTCGCAAGAGAATTTTTACCCAAAATCGAAAATCAGTAAAGAGCAAAAAGAAGAGTTTAGATCGATGACCTGGAATGATGTTGATTGGCTGGCTGTTAATGGACATACAATTGGGGCGCATACTGCAACACATAAAATGTTGTCACAAATTAGTAGTTTTAAACTATTACAGGATGAAGTAGAAATATCGGCAAACAGATTAGAAAGAAAAATAAAGCAAAAGGTTCGTATATTCGCTTTTCCATTTGGAACTATTAACTCCATAAATGTCAAGGCATTTGATTTAGCTAAAAGCCGTTTTGATTATATATTCTCCAATGTCAGAGGTAGTGTCAATAAAAGCCCTGGTGATTATTTTTTATTTCGACAAAATATAGTTCCTGGAGATCCATTATGGTTGATAGAATTAATAATTGATGGTCGATTTGATTGGAAGTACAAAAAAACAATAAAATCTGCTTTTCAAAAATTTTATCAAAAGACTGTTTGAATGATGGGAATTATAAAGCCCCAACAATTTAAGACCTCTTGTTTCGAACGAGTTAAACTTAACCCAACAATTCGGAGTAAAAAATTATGAGTAAAAAACGAACAAATTATAGCTTGTAATCCTCCCAAAAATTAACACTCAGTAAAAGTAGAATTTTCTTATACCCCTCAAGGGGGTACTGAACAGAGTAATTAAAACATAAGGAGATTCAAATGAAGACAGCACGTAAATCAGATTCACAAATCATGCAAATACTTAGTCAAGCACAAGCAGGCACGCCAGTGCCTGAACTGTGTAGAGAGCACGGTATGAGCAGTGCCACTTTTTACACCCCTCGAGGGGTATTGAACAGAATACGCCGATGAGCGCCTAAAGGCAATGATCGCACTCCTCAAGGGGGTATAAAACAGAATACAGGAGGCTTTAACAAAAAAAGTTCTAAGGCCATCTCTACGTAAGGAGATGGCTAGACAGGCTGTCCATGACCATCGAGTAACAGTCAGATTAGCTTGTCAGGCTTTTAAAATCAGTGAGACATGTTATCGCTACGATCCAAAACTAGCGTCTGAGAATGAGCTAATTGCTGATTGGCTACTACGATTGACCACAACACACAAACAATGGGGTTTTGGCTTGTGCTTTATGTATCTACGTAACACTAAGGGCTTTAAATGGAATCACAAGCGCGTATATCGAATCTACAAGCAACTAGAGCTTAATCTAAGGATTAAGCCTAGAAGAAGAATTAAACGCGATAAGCTGGAGGCTTTGAGCGTGCCACTGTCTATTAATCAAACTTGGTCGATTGACTTCATGTTAGACTCATTAAACACAGGTAGGAAGATTAGAGCATTCAATGTGATTGACGACTACAACCGTGAATGTCTAGGCATTGAAGTAGATCACTCTTTGCCAGCGCAAAGAGTGATTAAATCATTAGAACAATTAATTGAGTGGCGTGGCAAGCCTAAAGCAATAAGATGCGACAATGGACCAGAATATATATCCGATCTACTCAGAGAATGCACCCCGCAAGGGAGGGGGGGTATAAAGGCACAAGCAATGGATATTGAGTTAATGTATATCCAACCAGGTAAGCCTACACAAAATGCTTATATTGAAAGATTTAACAGAACAGCTAGAAACGAATGGCTAAACATGAATATCTTTGACTCTGTTCAGTACCCACTTGAGGGGCATTCAATTGAGCATTCTCAATCGTTAGCAATACAATGGATGTGGGTATATAATAACGAACGACCTTATAGTTGCCCTGAGCGAAGCGAAGAAATACTTTTGGGGTGCGATTGGTGGGATTCCACCAAGAAAGCTACTTGAGGCTATTTAAACAACGGAGACTCTATTTTTAACAGGCGTTAGAAATGGGAGGATTGCAAATTAAAAAGGTCAACCATACACATGTAGCTGAATTAAGCACTTTCAGCCCAGCCCTATGAACTTATTTTTTTTAAATTAACACAGGTAAATTTCTTTATGGTAATTCTAATTATACAGGGGGGTGTTAATTCAAATTTGGTTTCTGGTGAAGAGATTGTCATTAATAATGATATCAAATTTCTGCAAAAAAACGGCGTAGAAGTTGTTTATGAGAAAATAGATATACCAAGCTTTGGATGGCAGTCTGTTGTTGAGAAGATAGGTGGTTTAATTTGGTCATTTTCTAATTATAAAAAAGTCAAGTCTGCTATTGATGGATGTAAACCAGATATCGTGCATTTTCATACAATTGTGCCTTATTTAAGTTTTTCTGTTATTGCTGCCGCTAATAATGCGGGTGCACCTATAGTTCAAACACTACATAATGGTCGATGGCTATGCCTAGAGGGCGGGTATTTTAGAAATAATACTTTTTGCGATGATTGTGTGGGGAGTTACGGTTGGCTAGGTGTTAAAAGGGGTTGTGGCCACGGCCAATTTATTAGCTTATTTTTATTCTTAAATAATTTTATGGTTCGTAAGTTTGGCTTTTTATTCAAAACTATTTCTCGCTTTATAGCGGTATCAGAGTTTGTAAGAGAGCAGCATATCAGATCAGGATTTCCCGAGAACAGGGTTACTGTTAGGAATAATGGATTTAATGCTTCATTAGGTATAGAAGTAGATGATTCATGGTTGCGTAGAGAGGGTGTGGTTTATGCTGGAAGATTGTCAATTGCTAAAGGTTCAAAAGTACTTGAATATCTTATTGGTAATCTTGATTGTAAAATAAGTATTGTTGGTAACGGCCCTGAGCTTAATTCATTAAAGCAATTTTGTATTGATAATCAATTTGATCATGTTGAGTTTTTTGGCAGATTGGATAATAAAGCGACACTTAATATTATAAAAAAGGCAGTTGTGTCTGTGGTGCCATCGCAATGTGGCGATAGTTATCCAACAGTTGCATTAGAGTCATTGTCTGTTGGCACACCAATAGTTGCCTCTAATTTAGGCGGTTTGCCAGATATTATTAATGTTTCTTCAGGTGGAAAGTTAGCAGACTATGACAATAACGACGCGTTTCTTAGAAGTGTTAAAGGTTTACTAAATAACAGGGAAAGAGCAAAGCAAATGGGCGATAATGGTATGAAATATGTCAAAGAAAATGTCAATACTAATAAGCAAGGTAAAGAGCTTATTAAAATTTACAATAAAGTGATAAAAGATTATAAATTAGGCAATGATTGTAGTATTTAGCGGGGTAGATGGTGCTGGTAAAAGCACACAAATTGACCTTCTTAAAGAACAAATCGAAGGGCAGGGGCTTTCTGTTATTTCCGTATGGTCGCGTGGGGGTTATACGCCAGGATTTGAGTTGCTTAAAAAATTCCTGCGTATTGCTCTTGGTAAGAAAGTAATCTCTTCTGGAAAGAGTGCTAGAAGAGATAAAATTATGTCCAAATCATTCGTCAATTACTTATGGTTGATAATGGCTATGCTAGATTTATTGATTTTATATGCTATTATTTTTAGGGTTAAATCATTATTAGGTAAGGTGGTTATTTGTGATCGATATCTGGGTGATACCTTTATAGATTTTTCTTTAAATTTTCCAAACAGTAATTTTGAAAAGATGTGGTTATGGAGGTTGTTAGTAGCTATGTCGCCAAAACCAGATATCGGCTTCTTATTTATCTTGCCAGTTGAAGAATCGATACGTCGCTCTAAATTAAAGAAAGAGCCCTTTCCGGATTCAAGAGATACATTAAAAAGTCGAATTGATATATACCAAACACATCGTCTATTTAAAGGTGAAAATTGGGCAATTATAGATGGGATTCATTCGATAGATTTTAGTGCAGACATTATAAAAAAGTATTGTTTTAATGAACAATCTTAGTACAATAAACAAATCTTATTTGGGCAATAACTTGGTTGCATATTATTCACTAATACCATTAATAATATCCTCATTTAGTTATGGAGATAATGATATTTATCAATATATTTTTAGAGTAGGAGGTATTTTTACCTTCTTGGCTATGCTTTCTACAGCTAGGGTAGTATTGAATAGGCAATATATTTTTAGAATTTATATATCACCAATAGCATTAGCTATTTTTTTGTATACTATTGTTTCTGCTTATGGATCAAGTTTGTCTTTGAACCCTTTATTAGGATACTGGAAGTCGTTAGAAGTTTTCTGTGTAGTTTTATATCTTTTATTTATAGCAAACACAAGGCAAGCAAATGAAGATAATAATATTCTATATATAGATATATTTAAAAAGGTTGTTGCGACCATGTTATTAATCTCTATTGTGCTCAAATTTATTATTACAGGGGGGATAGTTGGTAAAATTTCAGGTTATTTTCCTATGATCAACTCTAACTCAATTGGAAGTCTTTCGCTTATTTTGACGCTTATTTTTCTTTACAATAAGAATACTTTACTTGGGGTGTTGTTTTTTTTGATAATGGTTTTTTCGGGTAGCAAGACTACTCTTGGAGCATTTTTATTGCTTTTTATAGCTTCTATCTTTCCTTACAAGAAACAAGGTTATTCTAAAGGGGTGACTGGGTTGCTTGGGCTAGTTGCTTTTAGCTCGATTATTATTTTCTTTTATCCAGTTTACGAGGGGGTATATCTTAGCGGAGTAGATTTAACTCGGCTTTCTGGTAGAGCACACCTTTGGGAGTCTGTAGATGCTCTAGATGGCGGAGATTATTTTTTTTCAAAGATATTTCATGGTAATGGTATAAGCGTTTCCTCTAGATATCTTTATTTAATTTCAGACGAAATAAACCACTCAATTTCTATGCACAACTCCTTGCTAGAGATGGTTTTAGCAAGCGGCTTTATTATTTCTTTATATATATTTGGAATCATCCTTTATTCAGGAAAAATATTATTTTTTTATGCAAAAAATAGACTTAATATAGTTCTTTTTTTTATATTTATAGTTGTTCTTATTAGAAGTTTTACATCTTCTAATATATCAAGTATTCAGCCAGAAATGATTCTTTTTTATATAATTTCACAGTATGCTTTTATTTTAAGTAGAAGGTCAAAAGAACACCAAAAAGGTAAAGAATGGAAAAATTATCAAAACCCCTTGAAAAATCGGAATGGGTAAGAATTCAGGCCGTCAATTCAATAAGTATATCCAATTTTTTTGGTTGTTCTAATGCGTATTGATTTATTGTTAAAGCGTGAAAATTTCCCCAAAACATTTGAGAAAAGTTTTTCTAGGTTTTTAGAAAAAAAGCTTAAAGTTACAAGTATTGTAAACTGGAAGGATTATTCATCGCACGATCGTTCTTTGCTGGTTAATGATAGATTGAATGTTATTTATTCAAAAAATATTAACCGAAAAGCACTTAGATCTATTATGTCCGAGTATGCATATCATCCAAATTTGACAAGACACTTTCTGCAGAAGATCTATGTGCTTCTAGCATCTTATATTTACCTTGAATGGTTTTTTACAAAGAGTAGAGTGGAGATTTCTCCATGGATAGGTGAATTAGACAATTTGTGCATTGTTCCAGGCAATCACTCAATACGTATTATTGATTTGCAAGCATCAATCTGTAGAGTTGTTTTAAAGGATGGGTTTAATGCTCAATTTATCAATAATGAGATTTATTTAAGAGAAAAATATAATTTTCTTTCTTTGCCAAAGTTGCTAAATTTTGATGCAAAAGGGTTGTGGTATGAAGAAGAGCAAGTAAGCGCACTACCACTTAATAGAATAAGTGATCGGAATATTAAAGAAAAAGCTTTACTTGAAGCGCATAGAGATCTAGTTAATTTGTATGGTCTAACTTTGGAAAGGGTTAATGCCAATAATTATTTTAAAAGCTTAAATAAGTCTTGTTATGATCTTGTTGATAGGCTACCTAGTGTATACGATCAAGAGGAGAAAAATAGAATAAAATTTGTCTTAAGACGCCTAATGGCTAATATCGATGCAAATAGTGTTTACAGGGTTGAATTGGTGCAATCTCATGGAGATTTTCAGCCTGCAAATATTTTGATTAGCAATTCTAGTCGGCAGTTGTATTTAATTGATTGGGAGTATACGGCAAAGCGTTCAGTTTATTACGATGCTCTTGTTTTTTCAACAAAGTGCAGATCTCCGAAAGGGTTGGCTAGAAGGGTAGAGATGGTACTGCATGAAACTGACATTTCATGGAAATGGTGCGTTGAAAATGCAAATGCCAAATTATCTAAATTAGACTTAATTGTTTTCCTGATTGAGGATTTAATGGTGAGATTATTAGAAGTGCAAATTCCAGATATGATTAATAAAGATAGCGGCCTAGAAATTTGGTTAAATGAAGTGAAAAAGATGGACTGGTTGACCTATGGATAGAGCTGAATTACATATTAGATACAGTGACGTAAATAATAAGAATCAAGAGTGTTATGGCAAGTGTAACTAAAATTCTTTTTTTAAATCAAATGGCCGGCCCATTGTTCAGAGAGTTAGCGGAAGACTTGTCATTAGAGATGTCAAAAAATAGTACACTTTTAACAGGTCATCCGGATACTTTAGCGATAGGAAGCTCTACTAATAAACTAATGATCTCTAAGGCGCCAACTTATAATAGAAGATCAAAGTTATTTAGAGTGTTTTCTTGGTTTAATTACTCCCTATTTGCATTCTGGAAAATGTTGAAGGCTGATAGTAATACACTAATTTTAATTGTATCCAACCCTCCTTTTTTAGGTTTTTTTGCTTTATTTGTTAGTCTTGTTAAAAAGACCCGTTATGTAGTATTAGTATATGACATTCATCCAGATACTTTAATCAGTTTTGGTGTATTGAATCAAAACTCATTTGCTGTTAAATTATGGAGATTAATGAATCAAAGAGTGTGGAATAGATCGATCGCCGTATATACAATAGGAAACGTAATGGCAGAAAATTTGACTAAACGGTTTAATGTTAAAAGTACTAAGTTAGGCCATGTCGGCGTTATTCCTCCATGGGCTGATACTAATAAAATTAAGCCAATTGAAAAGATTGACAATCCATTAAGTGACGAGCTTGGCCAAGAGGGTAAGATTACAATCCTGTATTCAGGGAATATGGGTATCAGTCATGACATCGATAGCATTCTTCAAGCTGCTAAGATCTTAAAAAATGAGGGAAATATTGCATTTTTATTAATTGGAGAAGGTGAAAAGTGGCAAGATGCTGTTGATTTTCAGAAGAATAATGGTTTGAGTAATCTTCAGGTTCTGCCATTTCAACCTGAAGAGAGGTTACCTTATACTATGGCGTTAGCAGATATTGCTCTGGTGGCATTAGATGAAGGTGCACAGGGGCTTATGATACCCAGTAAAATGTTTTATTATATGGCTGCAGGCGCCGCAGTAATTGGCAT